>JAAGKN010000441.1_pt1 | contig 56835 bp, 73 predicted proteins | sample 6206371 | NCBI WGS metagenome assembly JAAGKN01 (sample SAMN11533720, study PRJNA540317) | gut metagenome | isolation source: fecal pellets from male and female animal of same cohort | host: Peromyscus leucopus | place: USA:CA | collected 2017
TTGTATTCTGCTTGTCAAATCACATTTGCCAATAACCTCCGAAACAAGTTCTTCAAAATCAAATTCTATATTGAATTCTCTCTCAACATCCGTAATAAATCTTATTATCGATAAGGAATCAAATCCAAGTTCTTCAATAAAGTCTGTATCCTCCTTAATATTTTCATCATCTATTATCATTACTGTATTTTCTTTTAAAATAGCCATGAGTTTTTCTGTAATCAATTTTTTGTTCATTTCAATAATTCCTCTTTTTCCTTTTTATTTTAATATTTGAATATGATTTACTCAATTTATTAAACAATAAATGCAAATATGAATCAGTAAGTCATATTTTCTCAAAATCCTTCATTCTAATTAATTTAAAAATTGTTTGTATGCACGATGCATATTATCTTCAGCATCTGCAATTTTATCAATCAAAGACAAATATCTTTTTCCAATCACTGTCATGCCATTAAGACTGTCCTTATACATACTTTTATTAAGCAAGTCCCAGTAAAGTAAAGAGTTATCAAGAGCCTGCATCATTACTTTCCTAATTTCTTCATTTTCAGAATAAAAGCGTTTGAGATATTCTCTTTGAAGCATTCTTCTCCCCCTTACATTCCAAATTCTCCAACGAAAATATGTCATCATATCTCTGTCATGAGTCGGGGCATCATCGCTGAACAACAACTGTTCTGAATCAAAAATCCCTCTCAGTTTTATGACTGCTTCTTTGCCGTAATACGTTATTTTGTCGTCTTCTAAGGTACTTTCATTGTAATAATGATCATGAGAACGCAGGAATGAAAGCTTCCATCTTCTTATATCATCTCTTATAAGTTCAGGATAATGCTCAATAAACATTATGTCACAACAGTATTTTGCAGATTCAGAAAATTCTTTTTTTGATATTACCCCTATTTCTGAATTATGCTCATAAGAAGTAAAATTACTATATACTATAACAGCAGGATTATCTACGAAAAAGAAATTTTCATCATCTTCGCCTACAATAATAAACACATGATGACTTTTACGCACCTGTTTATCGTAATTAGGATCATAAAGTTCTGCAAAAGGGAAACGTTCTATTATAGGATAAATAATTGGTATTATATCCTCTGCCAGTAATTCAGAAACCTTTTCAGCAGTACGTTCATTTGTATCATAATATCTGTTTATACGAAAACTTCCTCTTTCAAAGATATTCTCTATTGTTCCAAAGCCATTAAATGCACCATTTTCATCAAATTGGATTGTCAATGTACTTTCATTCAAATATGCAACGAAAAAATTATCCATATCATATTTATTTTTTCCTATAATATATGATGCTTGTACTACACAGTCGCCAAGAGAGTCAACAATCGGATCAATAGTTCCATCGCTGCCTATATAATAATTTGAATTAAGCCATCTATTCATTATATTAATTCCTCCAAATATTACCATTCTGTACAAACAGCACTTATTTTCTGTATATTTTTATAGGAATCGCTCCAATACCAATAATATGGATCGCATTCCGGAAGTCCCTTTTCAAGAGCATTTACAGATACTACGAACTGTTCTCCATTTTTATCTATAGCATATATAGAAACCCCGCCTCTGAAATCAGTCTGGATATCCCTGAGATCGTTAAGGGCTTCATAGCAGGCATCCCTCAATGACATATTCATTTTCATGTAAAGTATAACAGAACGTGCAGTGTTAGATCGTATGGTTAGTTCTCCCATACCAGTACATGCCGCAGCACCATACCTGTTATCGGCATATATACCAGAACCGATTACTGGTGAATCTCCAAGTCTGCCGGGATATTTGAAACTCCAACCACTGGTGCTTGAGCCTGCACTTATATTTCCTTTATTATCTTGTGCAAGAAAAATAGTAGTTCCCTTTGCTGTTTTATTGCATGCTGTAAGCATTGATAACCTGATGAGAGAAGAATTCGGCCAATTTTCTTTTTCATCTTCATTACGGTTTTCTTCAAGCCAATTTTCCCAATCTGAACGAGTTTTCGGTGTCATATTCTCTCCCTCTTCAGCATGGCAATCCTTGGCAAACCGACATGCACCATCACCAACTAGTAAAACATGTGGAAGCTCCTCCATAACTTTTCTGGCAACTGATATAGGGTGTGAATATCCTGATAAAGCGCCAACTGCTCCTGCATGCAAGTTGGAACCATCAATGATACCTGCGTCAAGCTCTATTTTTCCCAGAAGATTTGGATGTCCGCCGTAGCCAACCCAACCTGCTCCCGGATCAGATTCGACAAGTTTGATACCCTCCTCAATAGCGTCCAGTGAAGAACTTCCGTTTTTAAGCATGCTTATAGTTTTTTCATGCCCTGCAATAGCAATCGAATTAGTTAATAAAACTGCCATAAACACCTCTTTCATATAGTACACTGTATTTTATATGCCATTTGCTTGTCTATCTCATATGCTCTTCTATAATAATCCATAGCTATATCATTTTCACCATCCCGCTTCATGGACTTGGATTTTATTAAAAAAAATCGTATCAAAAGCTCATCTGGCAGTATGGAGGTCACCGGTGACGGGGGTCTGACTCTCAGACCGCACGTTGACCGCTGCCGCTTCTGCGGAAACGTAGAAAACGTCCGTAAATACAAGGATGTATGCGTTTGCGCATCCTGCTCCGCTGAGATGAAGGAGGCTGTGTGATATGAAAGTTTCGGAAATTGTCGATCGTATGGCTGAGATCAAGCAGAATAAAAAAGCTGAAACAGCCGAATATGACAGCCTACAAGCTCAGCTTCAGATACTTGCCGAATGCGATCTTACCGATACCAAGATCAAATCCATCGGATATTCAGGCACAAACGGCAATACAGCGATAGTATGTTCAACATTCGTTATACTTTTAGCTCCGTTCTTGTCGAACAATGCAACTTGATTATCGGGAGTAACAATTTTACTTTCACATTGTCCTGTCATCTCTTCTAACTTAGCCAAAACTTGTCTGTCAGCTGGTGATGGTATGAGGTCATTGTTATACGGATGTGTATGAAAATCAAGTGTTCCACCATTTTTAGCCATTTCATCTAAAATGGAATTAGGTATGCTTGTTCCACCAGAGTTACCACGAACCAAGTACGTCTTCTCAACAACAGTTATTTTGACAAACTCTACACCAGTTTCCTTTGACATTACGCTTACGTCCGCCTCAGTAAAACTTTTCAAATCAACAACTATAAAATCATCTTTCTTTTTGAGATTATTAAGATATTCTTTTATATGCTTAGGAATCTCAATTCCTCTGTCTGAAAAAGAAGTTTCTTTATATGAGTTTACAGAATCTGTTTTTAATTCCAAGTTAGACTTTGGGAAATTGCCCGATAAATTAAAATAATTATCGACCTTATTAGACATACCACCGGCTGCCATACTTGATGCCATACCCGCAATCATTTTTATCTGCTCGTTATCAGTAAACAATCCCGTTACTTCTGATCCTGCCCAGATTTTTATGGATAATTAAAACAAAAATTAAAGTAGTGATTCTTTTTCAACAACAATCTTAGCTTCGTTCTTATCTATCCATTTTTGATATTCATATTTATCAATAGGAATCATATTAAGTTTCTTATAAATAGCATAATCTCCACATACTATTGAAATTTTATTATCCTTTTCTTCAATAACTTCAAATTGATATCCTAAATACAAGGCTATAGTATGAAGACGATAATACTCTTTTACTTCAGACGTATCAACAAATTTAAGGCATTTTACAATTATATTTTCAGGTTTAAATAAAAATGGTTCACATGGCTCAAAACCTTTTTCAATATCTTGTATATCGCCTGAGCGCAAACCAATTTTACCATCTTTTGTTTTCCAAGCAGTATACTCCTTATTTTCATATACTGCATACTTACCATTTTTCATTTTAAGCTATTTCATCTAAAATTGAATCAGATTATTCTTACAAGTATCAACGTAAAAATACATTACTTATAAGCTTTTCTGTTTCAACATCTATTTTAAATACCAATCCCATAGATGAATGAACCTTTAAAATACCATTTTCGTTTTGTATATCAACATTACCTGTCGGTCTTTTTATATTTAAAATATCATTTATTTTCCACAACTCGTTTCCATTCATATCAAATGAAACAACATTATTAGCTATAACTTCATCATCATACATCAATACTACTACTTGATTTGAAATTTCTACAATTTTTCTTATTGTATATTCAAGCTTTATTTTTTTTCCTGAAATATCTACAAATTTACCATCATACTTTACCATATTTTTTCTCCTTCTAATCTAAATCAGTAACATTTTTAAACCAATTAGGATTTAAATCTACATCTTTTATTGCAAATTGTATATCTCCACCTATGGTTCCCCAACTTGGTTGTGGTCCAACAATACTAACTTCCAGTGGTGGTGTTGGTGGTAATTCAACATTAACAATTTTATTTGGTACTTTAGATAGTGCCAACTTTTCTGCTATTTCATTTGCAGTCAATCCAGCTATATCATCTGTTCGAACAATAAAACTACTCATAGCATAATTATAGCCTTCTAAATATACCCTTGAATATGAATAATCTCCTGCCTCCACTGTATAAGCAATTGTATTTTCAGCAATTGGAGGATTAGTAAATCCCATATCATACCAATCTGCATTCGCTACCATAGCAGGTTCAGTTTTAATTATATTGTAGCCATCACTATTAAGTTTAATACCTAACTTTTTCTCAGCTTGTACATAGTCAATATGAAGCTCACCCTCTCTTACTTTCATCCAATTGTCATACCTCATCGCATCATCCGCAGACATACCAGTAATAAAGGGGTTCCTAGATGAATTTAAATAATCATCAATATTACTAACTACATTTCCAGCATTTCTTATTTTCAAGATATCATTAGCCGAATCAGCCAATATTCTATCTGCATATACTGCATCAAGGTGATCTATTCCATACTGAAAACGTGCGAAATCTTCTGCATTCATATTCGGCAAAGTATGTGTACCATTTCCAAGGCTATCCCAATATGCGTTATATCTCGCCGCATCATCCGCAGACATTCCGCTAAGAAAAGGCTTTCTTGATAAATTAAAATAATCATCAACCTTATTAGATACTTTTCCTGTTGCAAAACTTGATGCCATACCCGCAAGCATTTTTATTTGCTCGTTATCAGTAAACAATCCCGTTACTTCTGATCCTGCCCAGCCTGCTGCTTCGCCTATCGCTTCTTTTCCTAATATTACTGCTCCCGAACGGAATGTAAGCTCTGACACTTTGCTTGCTTTTACTATCGGCACAAATGCACTCGCTGCAAACGCAAACACGTTTTCCGTGATTCCATACACTTTATCGTTTCCGAAAAATACTGTATCCCTTATGTAATTGAACGACGCTGTGTCCATGTCTCCATATGCTTTTCGAATTAAATATTATTATGTTTTATAAATCTATTAATTTCATCTTTAATCTCATTTTTATCTAATTTATTATTAAATAAATATCCTGGTTCACCATTAAAATCTACTAATTTAGTTGGCATATCCCAATACTCCATTTCATCTTCAAAACTACATACTCCTAAATCAAAAAATAAATTTTTCGATTCCTTTTTTATTAAAACAAAAAAATGTTTATCATCATATTTGGAAAAAAATATATTAACTTTATTTTCCATTATGACACCTCCTAGTTTAAATCATATAAATGAAAATATTTATCATATAAGCCACAACATGCATCCATGCCAGGATTAGCATTCATTGATTTTTCAATTACTGTTTCCCATGAACCATATTTATTATACAAAAATTCTGCAGTTGGTCCATTTTCATTTCCATATTTTGCTAAATTACGCTCTTTAACAAGTTTCAATCCATCTGCATCATTTAAATAATCATTTAATCTATTTAAATTTCTTTGTTCATTTGCCGCTTTATCAATATCTTCTACAGGATATCCTTCTGCTTTCATTTTAATAACTAATTCCGATATATTATCATTATTTACATGATAATTAATTCTTCTTTCAGTAGCACCTTTAACAGCTATAGGGTCACTCCAGTCTATCTTAGTAGCATACCCACCTATACTTTCTGATTTTGGATTAGGTGAATACCCATAAACAGCATTTGGATCTTCTAACGCATCCTGTAGTACTTTAGGATTATCTGAAGGATTATGCTCATAATTAAATGGTGTTTCTGGTATATCTGTTTTAATATCAGGAAAATTCCCTGAAATATTAAACTTTTTATCAAGACGAACCAATCCATCAGATGTTCTATTGCTTGCAAACATACCAGTGCCCATAGAAACAACTCTGGTAACATCATCATTCCAATTGAAATGTTCTCCAACTTTATTTACTGCCATACTTGCAAGATTTCCGGCTTGGTCACTTATTATTTCTTCTCCAACTATCGTTCCTACTGTTCTGAATGACAGCTTACCTATTTCTCCATATGCTTTTCCTATCGGCACAAATGCACTTGCGGAAAAAGCAAATACATTCTCTGTCAAATTATACACATCTCTGTTTCCGGCAAAAGCATACTCACATAGCAGGTTTGTTGCTGTACTGCTTAAATCTCCATTCAAGCCATAATAAATGTCCTCTCCGCCTTCAAATGAATCCGACAAACCAAAGCCTATTGTTCCCAATCCTACTGTCCAGCCGCCCACTACTAAAGGCGTTGCTGCTCCGGCCGTTCCGATTATACACAGCGTTCCTGTCACTATCAACGCAACTCCGCCTATGATCTTCCATACTCCTGCTGATAAATGATATGTAATCGGAACTTCATCTGATCCAATCACATATTCTACTTTTTATTTTTATCGGAAATAACATATGTTGTTTCATCAATTTCACCTGGACATAATGACAGATATTCCACTACTACAGTCCATGCTGGACCGTCAATATTATAAAAGTTTGAATAAAAATTCACTAATTTGTCAATATTATTAAGAATAGGTTTTGTAAATCCATACTTATTAATATAATCATTAGCAATTTCATATGCCTCTTCCTTTGTCAAATTCAACTTCAAATTAATCATATCCTTTCCAATCTCTTGGTGGACATTTGTTAATTAATTCATTATAATTAACCCATACTCTTGTTGACAAATATCATTAAATCGTTGTATTTCACTCCAAACATATTTTTTTTCATAATCATTTGGAAAATATATTCCTTCTATAAATCTATTTTTTCGATTATGTACTTCATCTTTCAATTTTAAAAAAATTTTTTCTTTTTGTATTTCAAAAGGTGATAATCCATTTTTCTCTTTAAATAATTGACTCATAATATATAGTATTACAACATAAACATCAAAGTCACTATTATCTAACATTTTTAAAAATGTATTTTCTAATTCTTCTTTTATATGTTTATTTTCATAATAAAATTTATATATTATTTTAGACAAAACTTTACCAACGTCCACCTTAAATTGACCTGGTGCATATTGAGATTTTTCAATATTACAAGGTATTTCTCCTCTCAAAAATAAATCCAATTCTTTTCTTTCCAAAACTTTCGAAAATTCACTTTTGTACTCCATCTTCATAACCTCTTTACTTAATTTCTGTTATTGTCACATTTTGCATATCATTAGGAATTAAATTTGTTACCGCTTCTGGTACTCCACCATCAGTATAGCCTCCAGGAATCCAATGACTATTAGCGCCTGTTTCATTTCCAGACGGCAATCGTAAATTTAAATCATTTAAATCATCAATATCTATTCTTATTAAACCTCCTCCATCTTCAAAATGACCAACATCAAATCCCAACTCTATTTCATAAACAGATATATCACCATTTGCTCTTATTGATACTTCATCACAAACACTCTTAGGCATTACAAATTGTGTTCCATCATATGGTATTCCAATATAATCATTTCCTTTAACATAATTTACATACTGCTCTTTAGTCATAATAATTGAAGCACCACCATCAAATTGAGCTAAATGAGTTTCAATATAATTTTGACTTAAATACGTTGATGGATCAGGTCTTAATCCTTTATTTGTTAAAATAATATCATTAATTTTATCTTGATCAAGTCCTGCGTCTAACAGTGTGTTCCACCTTGTGTACCTCTTAGCATCATCCGCAGACATACCAGTAATAAAGGGCTTCCTAGATGAATTTAAATAATCATCAATATTACTAACTACATCTCCAGCATTTCTTATTTTCAAGATATCATCAGCAGAATCAGCCAATATTCTATCTGCATATACTGCATCAAGGCGATCTATTCCATACTGAAAACGTGCGAAATCTTCTGCATTCATATTCGGCAAAGTATGTGTACCATTTCCAAGGCTATCCCAATATGCGTTATATCTCGCCGCATCATCCACTGACATTCCGCTAAGAAAAGGCTTCCTTGATAAATTAAAATAATTATCGATCTTATTAGACATACCACTGGCTGCCATACTTGATGCCATACCCGCAATCATTTTTATCTGCTCATTATCGGTAATCAATCCCGCTACTTCTGATCCTGCCCAGCCTGCTGCTTCGCCTATCGCTTCTTTTCCTAATATTACTGCTCCCAAACAATAAAGCTATAAATTTATTCCTGCTCTCTAAATTTTACTAGACACAAATATGCATTAAGAGAAGACAATTCTTTCTCTTTACACAACATTTCAGCAGAATAACCATGTACCTTTATTGCACCATTTTCTGGAAATTCCTCAGTCATTGCATACTCATAAACTTCATATTTAATATCTTCAAATTTTGTTAATGCAAAATAAATGTCATCAATTTTCATTTGTTCTGTATTATGGCTAATAAAATCTAATAATCCTCTTTTTATAAATTCGTCCATAGTCCATGGAATATTTCTTCTATAGAAATTCATAATATTAGTTATTTCAGCGGGATTTTTTATTATAGCCTCTGCTTCATATCTTTTTATTATTACATCACAAGGTAAAACAGTATACTGTCCACCAATAAAACGAATATAATATTCATCATATTTATTTATAAGCGTTAAATTATTATATGCAACTAATTCTCTCATAACATACTCCTCTAATTTTTCCATACATCATCATCAAAACAATGTTTATATGAATAGTCACCAACACTTAATGGGTCTATAATTGCCTCATCTACTCCACCTCGTGTTACACCAGCTGGACACCATTCATCCTGCCACGCATTCATCTCATTACCTGTTGCCATTCTCAAATTATTTGGATTATCTGCACGAATAATATATGGATTATCACCTAAATATCCACTAGGCATAGCCAATTGTTCTTCAAGAAGTCTTGGATCTCCATTTGAATTTTTTAACAGATTATCTAAATCCTCACCATTAAGTACAAACAAATCGTTTTGCCCTACGCCAATTGTCCCATTGGGAGCACCATGTTTGTCAGAAATAATTTTATAGCATCCACTTCTTTCAAATTTTTGTTGATGATTAACAATAAATTCTTCCTGTAAGTATGTGTTCGGAAGCGGTTTATCACCTTGTCTTATTCTTCTGATATTCTCCACTTCTATATCTGTTAATCCAGCACTATGACACTTATCTAAAGCTTCTCTTGAAATCTTTTTTAATTCAATATCAGCTAAAATTCCATTAGGTGGATTGTTAATCAATTCTTTATTTAAATTAAACGTACTGTCCGTATTATTTCTAATTTTCAAGATATCATCAGCAGAATCAGCCAATATTTTATCTGCATATACTGCATCAAGGCGATCTATTCCATACTGAAAACGTGCGAAATCTTCTGCATTCATATTCGGCAAAGTATGTGTACCATTTCCAAGACTATCCCAATATGCGTTATATCTCGCCGCATCATCCACAGACATTCCGCTAAGAAAAGGCTTCCTAGATGAATTTAAATAATCATCAATATTACTAACTACATCTCCAGCATTTCTTATTTTCAAGATATCATCAGCAGAACCGGCCAATATTCTATCTGCATATACTGCATCAAGGCGATCTATTCCATACTGAAAACGTGCGAAATCTTCTGCATTCATATTCGGCAAAGTATGTGTACCATTTCCAAGACTATCCCAATATGCGTTATATCTCGCCGCATCATCCACTGACATTCCGCTAAGAAAAGGCTTCCTTGATAAATTAAAATAATTATCTACCTTATTAGACATACCACCGGCTGCCATACTTGATGCCATACCCGCAATCATTTTTATCTGCTCATTATCGGTAATCAATCCCGTTAATTCTGATCCTGCCCAGCCTGCCGCTTCGCCGATTGCCTCTTTTCCTAATATTACAGTCCCCGAACGGAATGTAAGCTCTGAGACTTTGCTTGCTCTTGCTATTGGCACAAATGCAATCGCGGAAAACGTATTTACGTTTTCTGCGATTGCAAATATTCATCAATGAACATAATTATATTATTGTAATTCTCTTAATATTTTGTCTGCTCTTAATCTTTTTATTAAATTTTCCAAAGCTTCTTTTTCAGTCTCAAAAATTTTTTCGGAGCCAGTCACCTTACTTGCTCTTTCATCAGTTGCATATACAATCCATACGCCATTATCCTCTTTAATAACCACTTCATTTTCTTTATTATATCTTTCTTCGAAAAAATTATATCCAATAAGTTCCTCTTTTTCTATACATTTAATAGCTTCTTCTCTTGTCATTTTAATACTTCTCCCTTATTTTATTTCTTTGATCAACCCTAATTTTTCCAATTGGTCAATACTCAAACATAATTCATATTGTGTTGCACCACCTACACCCCAATCGGTAATAGGCGCTGCTTCGCCTTTGTATGATAACAATTTACTATAATCCCCATCATAATATTTCGTTACAGTAGCATCTACTTGTGCCTTCAATGTCAAATCAGAACAATTCTCTATATATTTCTCAATTTCATTAAAATCACCTACGATTTCATAGCGATGATATTGACTACTATCTTCAACAAAAGGCAACGATCTTTCAGAATAATCATATGATTTTCCATCAATCACAGGAGACGTATATCTGCCATCAGGTTTACCATATCTATCAATTATTTCTCCTTTTACTGGCATATAAACTTCTTTTATTGGATTACCAACCGCATCCAACACATAACCACCCTTAGGTGCATTACTCCAATCAATATCTCCATTGGCTTTTAATACGCTTGAAGATTTTGGAACTTGTATATCTTGCGAAAATCTTCCTGTAAGCAAATACTCTTCTGCTAAATTATGATCAATACTATACAAATATTTATAAAGTTCGTTTTGCGTACATGTTGATTCACTGACAGTCCAGTATTTATTATACCGCACCGCATCATCCGCAGACATACCGCTAAGAAAAGGCTTTCTTGATAAATTAAAATAATCATCAACCTTATTAGATACTTTTCCTGTTGCAAAACTTGATGCCATACCCGCAAGCATTTTTATTTGCTCGTTATCAGTAAACAATCCCGTTACTTCTGATCCTGCCCAGCCTGCCGCTTCGCCGATTGCCTCTTTTCCTAATATTACAGTCCCCGAACGGAATGTAAGCTCTGACACTTTGCTTGCTCTTGCTATTGGTACAAATGCACTTGCGGAAAAAGCAAATACATTCTCTGTCAAATTATACACATCTCTGTTTCCGGCAAAAGCATACTCACATAGCAGGTTTGTTGCTGTACTGCTTAAATCTCCATTCAAGCCATAATAAATGTCCTCTCCGCCTTCAAATGAATCCGACAAACCAAAGCCTATTGTTCCCAATCCTACTGTCCAGCCGCCCACTACTAAAGGCGTTGCTGCTCCGGCCGTTCCGATTATACACAGCGTTCCTGTCACTATCAACGCAACTCCGCCTATGATCTTCCATACTCCTGCCTTTTCTCGTTCCGCCGCCGCTTCTTTCATTGCAGTTTCCTGTTCCCACGCTGCATTCAGAAATTCTTCGTTTTCCTTATGATTATTATAGCATACTTCACTCAGATAAGCAAGCGTATACACATCCGGATTTGTATAAAACGAACCCGATTCATAATTATTCGCATCTAACGGTGCCGAAAATTTAAGAGCATTCATGGAATTTGTAAATAATGTTATTAACTGCTCTACTGAATTTGTCAGCGATGTAACAGTACTCTCTTCAAAGCTATTTACGTTATCAACCAGCTCTCTCAACGTTGTGTCAATTGCTTCATGCTGCTCTGATCGTCCACTGTCGGACGGATAATCATAATATGATATACTGCTTATGCTGTCAATCGCAGAGTTTATCCTTGCCTTTTGTTCTTCGGCCTCATTATATTTTGCATTATATAATTCTCTGGCTCTGTTTATCACTTCTTCCGGAAGCACAAAATTGGTACTTGCATCAATTGAGTAATAACCTACTTTATATCCTACCATATTATCAAGCATGGTCTGCGCTATTGTTGATATACTCGAAAGATATGTCATATGTACATCATCAAAATATGCTGCTATTGCCTTTGATGTTTTTCCGCTTAATGCGCTTGTTGATATTAAATTTGCCAGACTCGTTTTATATGTATCGACCGTTGTAATTAATGAGTCTAAATTACTCCTCAATTCCCACAGCAGTTCATACATATCTTTGTATTTTATTACAAATCCGCTCATTTTATTCCTCCGATCGGATCAAACTGGTTACTGAATGTTCCGTTAATATTAAAGCCGTTCGGACTAAACGCAGTATTATTAAAATTGCCGATATTAAACAGCCCTGCATTATTAGTATCCATTAAAGCAAACACATCTATCGCATCGCTTACAAGAAGTATATCTTTCATCAAAAGATCTCTATAAGCAACCAAAGCTGCAAGGAATTGTCCATAAAGTTCAACAAACTTTGCCATAGCCTGCGAATTTCCGCTGATATCTGCTGCAAGTGGCGATATTTTAATATCAAATATTCTGCTTTGCAGCGGTGACAGAGTTTGCCGCATATTCTGTTGATTCAAATAAAATTCCATAAACGACCTCCTCAATTAAATAAATTACCAATCCACGTACATAAATCATCCCAAGTATTCTTAAGACCGCATAAAATGCCGTATTTTTCATTTCTTTCTTCTTTTTTATGATTTATATCCCAATTGATCGCATCTTCAACCGTATTAATATTATCAATATAAGAATCATATATCTGTTTTAACCCTGTATCCTCTGATGATTCTCTAAGGCTTTCAAAAACGCTGCCCTTCCAACCATCTAATTCCTTATCGGGTATTTTACTGATTTCTTTCTTAATATCTTTAACATAGCTTTTCGCATCTTTTATAGTTTCATATGCTTCTTCTAACATAGATATTTCATCATCTAATGAATTGATTTCACTTTGGCACTGTGATTGCTGTGCCTCATTCGCAGATTTCTCATTCTGCAATCTATCATATTCTGCGTAGTCAAATTCCTCATCCATTTTCCTTAGTCATCTCCTTACGCAATTTTCTTACATCAGCACGTTCTAACTCAGTAACTGCAAGAGCTGCATTGATATTATCAACCATAAGCTCATTATCCTCATCAGAAAAACCGCTGAAAATAATCTTTACAATATCTTCGTGCTGAAAATACATCATCTGGTCACCGATCATTCCTTCAGGATACATACAAGCGCCGTAATCAAAATAAGTATTGTTATTTTCAATCTTAACTTCAAGTCCTCTTGCAACAACCATGAATTTCTTCACACCGCCTTTAATAACTACAACACTTCCAAGCGGTAAATAGTTTACTTTTTCCATGTTAACCTCCAAAATTTATTATTTAATTTTAATTCAGATTCAGTTTTAATATCATTAAAACTCAAGCCAAATTAAAATCAGAATACCAGCAGGGAGCAACTCCCTGCGGTAAACCGACTAAGTAAAATTATGCTCTGAACTGACTTGCAATATCAGAATCAGTCTGCTCAACAGCATCAGCTGTCTTGTTAAGAGCATTGCAGATATCTGCAATCAAATCCTGCATGGAAATAAATCCAGGCTTAAGCTGCTCATACTTTTCAGCATATGCATCGCTTGCTGCACCTTCCCATTCACTCTGAAGCTGTCCAAGAAGATTATCCATTGTTTTGATAACCTCTCCTACAATTTCTGACTGCTGCTGATACTCGCCTGCACGAGCTCTCATTGAATCTGGTGTCATTCTAATCTGGTTTGCCATTTCTGGTTCCTCCTAAAAAATTAATATATTTGATACTGCCATAAAGCAGTTATCAGCAAAAATTAATGTTGATGCAAAACTGTTTTAAGTTTTGCAAATCCGCCGCCATTCACATAATATGCGTCACCTGTCTCCAGCGGCTTTTTAAACTGTCTCGCAACCTGCATCGGAACATCTGTTAACTTTATATTCTGAACGTCATCGAAAATAAGATAATTCTTAGACTCTTTAATCATTTTCATAGTATCAGGAGCACTGAATGCAATCTGTGAATTTTCTGTCTGAGAATAAATAACACAGAACTTCATCGCCTTATACTTACTGAGCATTTCTTTATACAATGCAAGAACAGCTTTATCTTTGTTTATAATATCATGAACATCGTTATTCTGTATTATAAGTATTAAAAGGGGTTCTCTTTCAAATTGATTATCCCTGCTCATAAGCATTTCATAACGTTTCTTCAAACGTTCATGCCATTCAGTAATTACATCTTTAACATCCTCCGGCGATAAAATATATCTGCTGGCAGTGCTGAGACCGCTGAATTTTCTCGAAACATCATCTACTATTACCGTTTCAATCGGCGATTTTTCTGAATTCTTCTCTAACTGAGACAATATATATCGTATGAAGTTTCCCTTTCCTGATTTTTCACGTCCGCAAATACTTAAAGTACCTATTGCACTAAAATCAAATATCTGTGCAGATACATTTGAATAATCAAGTCCGCAAACAACAGAATAAGGCTTTAATCTTACATCATAATTCTGTTTAATAAACTCCTCGTCCAAAAGCTTTGGTATAACTGGAATCAATCTTGCGCCCATACCAATAAATCGTTCATTCTGAGTTTTTATAAACTTGCGCATCTCATCAACACGATCAATTTCCTTTTCACCTTTAAATGAAAGATAGGTCTGACATTCATAAAATTCCTTATCCATTTCAATTATACATCTACCTGGCGTTGCAAGCGGACGCATTCTGCATGAACCAAACAAACTGCTGTATTCGCCTGAATCATTGCAGTAAAGACCGATTTTATTTGCAAAATTAGAAAGATATTTATAACCTATACCGCTAAGCTGAGCGTTTGCCGCAATAACGCTGATTCCTACAGAAATACCTTCTCTGCAAATATACAGAAGATCATCGTTATCATTAAGATATAGCTCCCTTAATGCAGTAAGGTTATCAACCATAAGAACGATCTGAGGCATATCTGTATATCCGGCATCTTTATAAGAACTGAATGAACTCACTCCGATCGATACAAGTTTTTCTTTTCTTTTTGCGGTTTCTTCATTAAGCAACTTAAAAAGATTTTTCAGTTTTTCATCATCAGAAGCACATACAACTCCTCCGATATGTTTCAGCGATTCAAAATTTTTCAGAACCATAGAACCAAAATCAAGAATATATATATTTAATTCTTGTGGAGTATACTTTTCGGTCAGATTCTTAATAATCCATTGAAGAAGATTGGTTTTACCATACTGAGATGATCCTATTATCATTGTATTCTGGCAGCCAAGATCAACGCTGAATATTCCCTGATACTGGTTATCAGGATCATCATAAATTCCAAGCTCGCAAACAATACCTGCTGTATCTTTTTTCTCACTTTTATCTAAAGTAATAACTTCTGGAAGCGATGGCAGACATATATCAGGCAGTTTTGCTATGCCGCTGTTTACACAGTAATCATGCACATAATTCACAACAGCATTAAGCTGAGTTTCCTCGGCTGATTCCGACTTTGGTTTTTTCTGCTCATATACAGCCTCTTTCAATCCGGAAAGCGATACCTCACAAATTTTGAATTCTTTAATATTGCTCTCGTCAGCTTTTGCAGGACACCCACTGTATGCTGATTGAAATAATTCAAAAATTTCGTTATTACCAACCTGTAAATATGCTCGTCCAGGTTCTTTAATTTCTGCTGCAAGAGGAGATTTTAAAACCTCATTACTGTCGCTCTGTGACTGAACCTTGAGACAAAGCTTGAATTTCGAGTTACTCCATATCTGCTCGTTAACCTGACCAGCCGGTTTCTGTGTAGCAAGTATCAAATGCACTCCAAGACTTCGTCCTATACGTGCAGCACTAATTAATTCTTTCATAAATTCGGGTTGTTCAGCCTTTAATTCGGCAAACTCATCCACTATGACAATCAGATGTGGAAGCGGTTCTTTGACATCTCCTGATTTGAATTTCTTAATGTATTTATCGATGTGATTGACTTCAGCTTCTGCGAAAAGTCTTTGTCTTTTTCTCAGCTCTGCTTTAATTGATTTCAGCGATCGGTCAATTTCCCTCCCATCAATGTTAGTTATCGCTCCTACCAAATGCGGCAGAGTTCTGAATTGATTTACCATTCCACCGCCCTTGAAGTCGATAATTACAAAGCTGACCTCATAAGGATGAAAAAGCGTTACCATTGAAAGTATATAGGTCTGTAAAATTTCACTCTTACCCGAACCCGTTGTTCCGGCGACAAGACCATGAGGGCCATGAAACTTATCATGAAGATCAAGATAAACGATCTCATTCTTGGTTTTTACACCGAGAGGAGCTGCCATGCTTTTAAACACCTGAGATTTTTCCCATCTATCTCTTAAATCCAGATCGTCGACCGATGTGATTTCAAGAAGCTGATACAGAGAAATATTTTTAGTAAGAGTTCCTTCAAGGCTTATTTCCTCGCAGTAAACAGGAGCTAAACGCATTGCAGCATATTCAGCTGTATTATCCGATACTATATCATAACTGAAATCCACTGCTTGGTTTCCGTCACTGCTTTGAATAAGAGTGCCTGAAAAATCATTTTCATTAAGTCTTATCAGCATGCTGCAATGCTGAGGTATAAGCCTTTTTTGGTTTTCAAAAAATATAAAAGTTGCGCCTATATCGCTCGCTTTTTCAATAAACTTTGATATTGGATGACGTTTGATTCCAACATCATCACATACAAAAAGCACTATCTTCGGTTCACTTCGCTTAGTTTCCTCACGATTTGACATTTCTTTATACAAGTACTCAAAAAGAATGTTCTTACTTTTTTCATCACAAATTATATTTCTCATGTCAAGCACATCATTATACACATGCGGCAGGAATCTTACCCAGCTTATTTTTCCGATATTATTCTCTTTTGAAATAAAGAACAATTTTACATCATTCTGATAATGTCTGATACATAAATCCATAACCATGATTTTCAGCATTTCATAAAGCTTTTCATCGCTTCCAATCACTCCTATGCCGTTTGCATTCATCAAATTGCATATAACAGGAACTTTGTCAATCATTCTGTATTCATCCGATATACGCTCTGGTATTTCTGCAAGTTCATCCTCGGCATCGAGTTTTTCCTGTGCTTTGCATTCAATCGTACTTTTGGCTTCAAGTATTCCTGTTCCAATGCGAATAGTAAGAAAATCATCATCATCCTTACTGCGGTCAAATAAATCTCCTGAAAACTCCTTGAGCATCTCTTCTTCACGGTCAGAAGAATAGTAAATATTATCAAGAATGCTGCGTTCTTCATTTCTTGCAGCCTCTATTTCGCAGCGTTTTTTCTTTATATATCTGTCATATTTATCTTCACGTTCAGCAATGCTTTTTTTATATTCTTTACGGCTGTTTGCAAAATTAAATATAGATGTAAGTATGCCCAAAGACATCGAACAGGCACTGAATATTACAAAGCTTCCCCCGCCTCCCATTATGCCTCTCAGCACTACAGTAAGTCCAAGCATTGCAAATGCCGGAATTAACGACATTAATAGATTATTCTTAGGCTTCTGCGGAAGCTGCGGCGGGTCTAGTATACTTATTTTTTCCTCGGACAGCATTGATTTTATTCTTGTGTTTCGGCTGAACTTAGGATAACTTGCATCATTTGGCACATAACTGTAACTCAAGCCATTTACCGTTACCTGATTTGATGTATACAATTTTCCATACTTAAAATACAAACTATGGCTTGTTATAGAAATAAAATCATAATCCATTAATTGTACTTCATTTTTAATCCTCTGACCGTTTATGTACACTCCATACTTAGTATTATTGTCTTTTATATAGTATTTATCATCCCTCTTGGTTATGGAAACGATATCTCCGCCCATCAGTGTATCACTTAATTTTAATTCACACTCCCCAGTGCCTCCGATTTTCAGCTCAGATATATTGGAAATATCAACCATACTATCATAACTTTTATTCTCCGAATCAAAATCTATAAGAAAACCAATTGACAGTATTTCCTGATTTGAGCTCTGATATTTAAGTAAAATTTTATCTCCGTGATTCAACTCCTTAACAGACAATTTCATAATACCGTCAGGAGAAATATATACGTTTTCACTGCAATTTAATAACCACTTTCCATTATTATTGACAACTTCTGCATAGAAATTTTCAAAAAACTGACTACTGTCAAAACGAATCACGCACTTTCCAAACGTTCCTATTCGAATAACCTTTGAATCTTCATTTGCAGGAATTTCACGGTAAAGATTTTTACATTTAATTGTAATTTTATATTTCTCAACCATCTGAATACCTCCGCTGTTTGTAATAGATTACTGTCGCATGATGAAGACCAAATTCAAAAAGAGTTTTTGTACCCTTAAGCAAAGCAATAGGATTTTCACTTCGTAAATAACATGATGAAATATCCTCAATATTCATTCCAAGATTATATGCATTATTTAAAGCAATAATAAGTTCATTTGCTGTTATATCAAGAGGTATCTCTATATCCTTTATAAATCTGCCATCGTCAATATTCAGCACAACGATTATATTTTTATTATCCAAAATCAAATCTCCTTATATGTATCTCAATGCCAGCTTATCAAACTCAGGTATTTCCAGCCATTGCTCATAATTCAAATCGTTCGCATTATCAACAAACGGAATATTAATACTAAAACGATTATTAGTTTCTAATGAAATATTTTCTTTATATTTTCCGCAAACCAACGTAAATTTTGATTCATCGGAACAATCTATATTTTCAAGAAGCCTGTCCAGTTTATACAAACCGATTCGGCTATAATCTGCAAGTATGATCACATTATCAGAAATACTCATTATTTTTGAAACATCGCTGCAAAACGTTGAATCTCCATCAATAATTATACAATCATATTTTCCCGATTCCTTAAGCTTTTCTGCAAGATATATGTACTCACCGCATCCGATATCCATTGCTGTAAGCGATTTTTGAAATGGCGGAATAATACTAAACAATTCATCCTTAATGATTGATTCTGCTATACTTACTATATACTCACTTTTAGATTTCATTGGCTTTTCAAAACCACTCTGTACATATGAAGGCGATCTCATAAAACTGCCAAAACTCTGAAGAGTGTCGATACCCATATACAGTACTTTTTTATATTTCTTAGACAATGCTGCACATAATCCAAATGCCAGTGTGGTTTTTCCGCTTCCGCCAGACGGAGAATATACGCTTATAATTTCTGTTCCCTTTTTTATTGAGGAAGCTGCGCTTTCTGAACTAAGATTACATACAATCTCATTATATATTTCCTTTGCGCTGCCATATTTATATATTTTGGATACATTCATCTCAAAAATTCCATATGAATTCTCTGGCTGTTCTGTCAGAACAAAAATATTAGCGATTTCATGCTTCACAAACTCCGGATTATACATTTCTTCGTTTACAATCATAATATCAAAACTTTGTGGAAAACTAAAAAGTCTATCCAAATATTGCTGATCTGTAATGATATTCAATTCGCATTGTTTGTCGTAACCATCTATGAACCGACGTTCTAGAGCCATTATATATTTTTCATCGTTATCCGCTATCAGAATTTTTATATTTGGCATTTTTAGACACCGCCCTCTTTTTTATTTTTGCTCATCTATACATTATATTTATAAAATTTCATTTTTTCGTTACAATTTACTGAAGTGTTTTTGCTGAAAATATTAACATACTTGATTCAGCATATAATCTAACATATCATAAAATCCATTAAATTTAACACACGACCAACCTGATGGCTTATCTAAAGCCTCGTAATATTTCCTGTCAACATTATATACATACCAATTCATATCATCTTCGCCGAAAAAAGCAAATTTTTTCAAAAAATCATTTTCATGCCACAATTGATTATTCTCTATAAATCCGCTTATAATTTGATTTTCATTTCCTGAATACAAATCACGATCAATCCCATATAGTATCATTCCATTAAATTCTAATCCGTTCATGCATCGTAATATATTAATATATTCATTAGGAAGTTTTATATTATTTTTTTCTAATATATTACTAAACTTCCGTAAATCATCATTGCTTACTCCTGCGTTAGCGCTTTCTCCATATTTTCTTTTTTTGTCAATCAATATATCTAATTTATTTTTCCACATAATATTTCTCCTAATGTGTTGGAGGATATATACTACCCTCTGGTATAGGCCAATCTACATTTTGAACTTCATCAATTTGCATTTTTCTTGAAATAGAATTCTGATAATTAGTTATGGTTTTATGATATGGATCATTTTTCATTAAAACTAAATTATCAAAATCATTATTACCGCTATCATCAAGTGGTAATTTATGATGTACTTGCCATCCATCTGGCACATATCCATCACTCATTTTCGCTATGTCTATATCACTAAATCCCATTTTTTTAACCCTTCAACATCTTTAGATAATTTTTGTAAAAATTCACTCTTTACCGTTCGGTTAAAAGTATTTCTTAATTTATTAAATTCATTACGAGGTCTTTTAATGTATGTAACTTTTTGAGTTTTAACTCCCCCTAAAGTAACTTTTTCTCCCTTTAATTTTCCTGTAAAGTCTTCTCCTGTATTTGATGCATGAGACTTCAATGTATCAACATTCGGCCTATCCGGTGAGCTATTGATTTCATTAATTTTCTGAATATGATTGTTCATATTATTACTAAATGAATTTAATGTTCCAACTCCAACACATACAGCATTTGCACCTACTACTTCTTCTAAGGCTCCTATTCCTGCTATTGAAAGTCCTTCTGGTGCTAATACTTTATAATATTATTTAATTTTCCAATAACTATATCTGATTTATGATTCCACTTTCATAATCTATACTCATTTCTTCAAAAGGAAAATCAACGGTGCCTAATCTATGTTGATCAACAATTATTTTTTCAGATCTTTTTAGCAAAATCGGCTTGTCACCATTAGAAAAAAGAATTGCCTGAGAATTGGGTATTTTAATAAAATCATCTATTACCTGCATCATCCCTTTTTCCGAAGAGCCATCTTTAGAATAATAAACCTCAAACCATAATAAGTATGATAAAGATACTTCATAATCCTCACTAGCATATTTAATCAATTTACTATTATTACTTATCGTTACTTGAAATAAGTCACATATAATTTCTAAAACATTTATTCCATTTTCAATAATTTTTAACCCTCTAAAATTAGCTGTACTATCCAAAAGAAAAATTTTATTTTTTTCAAAATCATATTTATTCTTTATAAAAAATGTATAAAAGATATATTTCTCTCCCTATAGATATATTCAAGTTAGTAATTGATATTATTTTATATTGATTTTATTTGTAAATTCATTAATTAAATTGCTAAATTCTTCTCTTTCTTCTTCACATAACCATTCATAAGTTTTATTTTCCTCAAAAGCTTTTTTTAATATTTTACTAAAAAAATCACTATGTTTTTTTAGATACATATCATCAATTTTAAATAATAATTCTAATAATTCTCCATCATATCTTTCTCCGCAAAAAGGATTATCTTCAATAAATATTTTAGCTTTATTTATAGCCAATTCTAAAAATATTTTTTGAATTATCATACGAGTTACATCAAATAAATCCAATTGTTCATATGATTTATTTATCATTTTATAATACCATTCGTTCATCCCACATTTATTTTCTTCAGGTATGTCACCCAACTCAAATGTTATATTATAAATATCTTTAATTTTCATTATTATATTCCTCCAAAAGGTTCAAATAAATTTTCAATTCTGTCTATATACTTAATCGCCTTATCAAGCCCTTCTTGTAATATCGCTCTATCAGCATTCGATAAATTTGGATTTTTTAACGAACCTTCTAATCCTTTTTTATTTTATTAAGTGCCTTGTATGATTGCTTCATTTCTGTTAAATGATCATAATAGCCTCCCTGACCATAATTAGGTACCGGATCATCTTGTAAATCTCTTAGCGTACCACTAAAATCTGTTTCTTTAAGATTATGCTCTATTATATTATTTAAAGAGTTGAGTCTGCTTTTCTGCGCATCTGTTAGGGTACTGTTTACGTTATTTTGTGCATCCTTAACCCCATCTGCCAACTCAGCTTTGTTAAGTTCTCCAACATCAGGCCTATCCGGCGAGCTATTAATCTTATGAATGCTTCCTCTTTTGATATTAATAATATCATACATCAATATTATTCTTGCATTAATTTATTATTTTTTCCAAATAAAATATAACCTTATTTTTTAATTGTTGCTCATCTATACAGTATTTATCAAGTCTTCGTATTTCCGGATTAATTTCATAAGAATCACATATTAAATTCAAATCATCAAATGCCTCAAACTTATATTGTATTAATTCAGCATACAAATTATCGGATAATTCATAATATAAATCCATATATAAATTACAAAATTTATTACTTTCATCAGGGGTGCACTCGCTAGTTAAATATTCTTTTATCAAATCAATAAATTTCTGATATGCACTCATTGTATAACCTCCCATGTAGATTTTATTTTAGCTTTGCCTATGACTGTTTTAATTGTTCTATCTTCTGCAAAATGCACCGAAATTCTATCTTTAAATATAACGGTTCCACCATTTATTGTATCATGATATTTTGTCCCATTCTCTAATGTATCTAGTAATTGATATTATTTTATATTGATTTTATTTGCGAATTCATTAATTAAATTACTGAATTCTTCTCTTTCTTCTTCACATAACCATTCATGTTTATCAGACTGAACTCTTGCTTTTGATAATATAATTTGAATTTCATAGTAATGTTCTTGCAAATCGGTCTTATCAATAGTATAAAGCTTTTCCAAAAGCTCTCCATCATATAATTCGCCTACAAGTGGATCACATTTCAATAAATCTATTGATTTTAATACTGCTAATTCAATAAATTCTTTTTGACGTACCATTTTTAATACATCTGATACTGTTATTTCTGAAGCCGATTTATCTATTAATTCGTTATACCACTTCTGTAATGGATATAAGTTTCCATTATCCTCAATATAATTGCAATTATATATTTCTCCTATTGTCTTTTTGTTCATTAATTAATACCTCCATACGGCTTAAATAAATTTTCTATCTTGTTCATATATTCTGTTGTCCTATTTAAAGCATCTTGTAATATTGCTTTATCAGCACTTGATAAATTTGGATTTTTCAATGAGCCTTCTAAACTTTTTCTTATTTTTTTCAATGAAGTATATGAATCTAACATTTCACCTTTATGATCAAAATATCCACCCTTTCCATTAGGCACTGGGTTTCCTTGCAAATCCCTCAACGTTCCACTAAAATCACCTTCTGTCAAATGATCATTAATTGTATTTTCTAAAGCTCGAAGTCTGCTTTTCTGCGCATCTGTCAGGGTACTGTTTACGTTATTTTGCGCATCCTTAACCCCATCTGCCAACTCAGCTTTGTTAAGTTCTCCAACATCAGGCCTATCCGGCGAGCTATTGATTTCATTAATTTTCTGAATATGGTTGTTAATGTTTCAATTTTAATCCATACTTCCTTCAAAGCTTTATACTGATCTACAATATTAAGTTAATATTTATCAATACCGTCTAAATTAATCCTTCAATTTTATAATAACTAATACCCTCAACTTGATTCGCTATATGATCTATATACCAATTAACATCGGTCATAGACCTTGAATCATTCATATCTATTTTTCTTTGATTTATTGAAAATGAAACAATAATCGAATCCTTATTTATGAATAATAATGTTATACCAGTTTTATTGTCTTTCCAAAATAAAATTATCCCTATTACCTCTTCATTTTGTTGCTTTATTCTAACAATATTATAAAAATCTTCATCTGATAAATAAATATCTTGCCAATTATAGTCATCATTATCCCCTATAGGCAAATATGATATACGCCCTTTAGAATCACATATATTCCATCCCGATTTTTTAAATCTTTTTAATATTTCAATCACATCATCGGTATTAGAAAATTTTATTTCCATAGATATTTCATTTGACATAATTTGTTTCCTCCTCAAGTTCAATCAAGTAATTCGGTAAATGGTATACCTTTCTTTAATAACCATTGCTTAATTTCATCTGGTATTGGTGTATTTGAAAATAATTCGTATGTCGCTCCATTATCCTTTGCTATTCTTAGTCTATCACCCATATCCGACTTAAATTTAACCAATTTGTTTGGATTCTCTGATATCATATTCCAATAACCACCTGATTTTGCTTCCCACCATCTATCACCTACACTACCATCAAACTCTCGCCCTTCAATACTAAAAGATCCATTACCGCCAATAGTTCTTGTGAGATAATCTTCGAAATCGTATCCAATTAAGCCTTTAGGCGAGTTTACACTATCACAAGAATCCTTAACCCCATCCGTCAACTCAGCTTTGTTAAGTTCTCCAACATCATGCTTATCCGACGAGCTATTGATTTCATTAATTTTCTGAATATGGTCGTTCATGTTGTTATATCCAGAATATACAACACCTGCTGAACCAGCCACTTCCAACACTCCGGCCGCTACCGCCGGCACCGATACAGCTATGGCAGGAACCCCACCAACTGCACCTACGCCAGTCAAAGATAATATTGTTCCTCCGGCAGTTACTGTAATTCCTCCGATAATCGTCATAAGTCCTGTTCCCATTCCGATCAATCCTGCTGTCATTGTTATAAAATCGCCTGTCACTCTGCCATAATAATAGCTTTCTTCATCCGTTACCAAATTATCTACTATTAAATCATCTAAGTCATCAAACATATTACTTACTTGATTCAGATATCTGTTTGCTTCTTTATCATTACTCTTCCGTCAAAGTAATATTATTTGTGTACAAGCCATTTTCTGAAACTGTAAGCACTTCAATAGTATTATCATTTTCATTAAAAAATTCTACTAAGTATACATTCGAGTTATTACTTAATATCATGAGTATTGTACCTTCACATCCTTTTTCAACATTATTAGAAAGTTGAAACCTTACCTTACTAAATCATTTTCTTGCATACTTATCTATTTTTATTTTGTTCTGTGTGGTTTTTTATAACACCACTCATCATCATATTCATGTTTTGATATTTCAATTATAGAATTAATATCAAAGTAAAAATCATATCCTTCAAAATACAAATAATCATCAGGATTATCTTCTAAATAAGCTTTCATAAACTTAAGTAAGATATCTTCACATCCTACAAAGCACTCAAATGTTATCGGCCTGCATAAATTCTTTTTTGGCAACCATTCCCATTTATTTATCTCATCATTATCACTTTTAGTTTCCAAATACACCAAATAATCTCTAAACCCATTACTATCGTTTTGTTCTTCTCCTATGTTTAAAGTACAATAACTAATCTCTTTATTTGAATTGTAGTTCAATCTCGGAGCAGTAATAATCAATCCAACCTTTTTTGCGGCTGTGTTTAAAGATACAAGTAATCTGTTAAAATTAATATCATTTTCATCTTTTAATATAAATGCATTCATTATTTTATTACTCCTTTGAGTTCATCTAAACTGTTAACAACAGTTACCCCCATGTCCTTAAGTTCTTCTATTTTATTAACGTTTGATAAATTGGTATAATCTATCGCATCATCAATATATAGTATAACACTTTTATTCTCGACATTCATATAATCTATAGAATTAACATTGCAATACTTTTCAAACTGCTTAACCTTTACAGAAGAAATTGATGACTTAACCTCAATCAATTCATTTTGTGTTGCACAATCAATATCTCCAATTGTAACTCCGGATGAATTTTTTACATTGTTTCCAAAATCTGTAATAGTTGCATTTGTATTTTGATTAATAAAGTCTGCAACTTTTGCTTCATTTCGTGTTCCTATATTACTGCTATTAAGTTTAGCTTTTATTGAATCAAAAATATTTTTAGATTTTTGATTTGGAATTCTAACTTTTTCTCCAGATGGATTCAAGTAATCAGTAAAGTTATCGGTTTTTTTCAATATTTTTGATTTACTGTTGATATCATCAACAGTCTCCTTAACCCCATCTGCCAACTCAGCTTTGTTAAGTTCTCCAACATCAGGCCTATCCGGCGAGCTATTGATTTCATTAATTTTCTGAATATGGTCGTTCATGTTGTTATATCCAGAATATACAACACCTACTGAACCAGCCACTTCCAACACTCCGGCCGCTACCGCCGGCACCGATACAGCTATGGCAGGAACCCCACCAACTGCACCTACGCCAGTCAAAGATAATATTGTTCCTCCGGCAGTTACTGTAATTCCTCCGATAATCGTCATAAGTCCTGTTCCCATTCCGATCAATCCTGCTGCCATTGTTATAAAATCGCCTGTCACTCTGCCATAATAATAGCTTTCTTCATCCGTTACCAAATTATCCACAATCCATTCATCAGCTTTTTCACTCATAGAATGAATCGCATCTGTACAATCTTCAATTGTATATCTCGGATCTAACACTCCCACTATTACTGCTGGAACAAAAAAGAATCCTTCAACTGAATCCAGAACTACAGATGTTAATACTCCGCCAGCAAAATTCAAAATTTTTTCGCCTAATGAAGGATCGTCTAATCTCGGTAATGATTCCTCGCATTCACTGATTCTTTTCTCGTAACTCTCAATTGCATTGTCATACCGATTATTGATATTATTTGCAAGCTCAGCATAATCTTCAGCGTTCATAGACAGCGCTGCCGGAGAAAGCATTGCAGATATACCAATTATTTTATTCTGAAATTCTATAATTCTTTCGTGTAGAGAATTGTATCGTTGCGCATAATTATTATCAACAGAATGTACTCTGTATAATATTTCATCGAATTTTTCGCTTCCTATATCGTATTTATCCACCATCTGTGCCTGATATTCTGATACACTATTTAAATGATCATTTATATCCAGATCATCTATAAACCAATCACTTACCCAGTCGCAAATTCCCCACTGTTCCTCTTCGTCTACATTTACTTTGATTATCTCACGAATATTAGCTATTGATTCAACTGAAAAGTCTCTGACTATTCCCACTATTTTTCACCAACCCTTATTGCTCTTGAAACTGCGCTTGTATTGCCTCAAGAAGTTTTGCTGTATTTTCATCCGCATCTATGTAACCGTCCTTAGCATTCTGACAGAACATAAGCGTTACATTTATTAAAGTCTGTAATGCCTCCTCTAAGCCTAAAAAAGCACTGTTTACCGTATTCATCCATTCTACGGCAACACCCTTACAGCCTATATCAAAGTCTCCAGCAGAATCAGTTTTTACAGTATCCAATAGAGATTGGAGATTAGCAATCTCCGCTTCTAATTCTTTTGTATTGACATTTATCTGCATAACGTCCTCCAATTAAAATATGTAGTTATCAGCCGTATCGAAATCACTAAGAAAAGATGAATTAAGCGTTTTGGCTTCATTCGCAAAGGTTACTGCCTCTCCTTTCAGAACCTCTGCACATTCTTGAAGAGCTCCAATCTTCTCAGAAACACTTCCCTCCATAATAGCTTCACTTTTAATTCTGCCAAGAATTTGAAGATACTTTGCCAGATTCTCTTCAAATTTGTCTGCTCTTTTCTGATATTCATTACATATTGAACGACATTTATCATCGTCAATAACAATATCGTAGCCTATTTCATACGCCATTTAATCTTCCTCCTGCTGAATTGTATTTAACTGATAATAGTAATCATCAATCATCGTGCTGCAATAGGAATTGTCGGACTCCAGTGAAGCGATTTCAGAAAGAATAGAATTCATCTTCTGATTTACTTCTTCTATTGAATTACATATCCCTTCCTCTGCTTTTATCGCATAAGAATCGTCAGCAGACTGTTTTAACACATCAGAAAACAACTGCATAAATCTCACCTTAGTAAAAGTGCATTGCATATTTCCGGCTTTATTTCTGACATTCTGCCTTTGTTCATTTAATTTACTCTGTGATTCATAAAGCTTTAAGCGTATCTGTTCCAATTCTTCATATCTATTACGTAGATTCCAAATCTGATTATTGTTATTATCGATTCTGCTTTGATACCAGTTTATATTATCATAAATTTGCTGTTCATCCATTAATTCTCACCGCTTTGCTTTTGAATATTTTTGTACTTATAGTTATCTGAGAAAGATACAGATTTTACGTTTTTTTCAATTAATAATGCATTCTTCACCGCAATTACAAATTGCCTATCCTTTAAGTCTGTATAACCCTTATGAATTACATTTTTTACAGAACGATTTGTGAAAAATAAAACTTTATCGCCCTGTGGCATCCCTGTTGGGTATGGTATACCACCATATTCAAAATAGTCACTTTCTCCTTCAGGCGAAATAAAACGATGCGTAATTATCATCTGAAGCTGATCTGTCCTGTTTTCCTTTGGATTTTTATAGCCAAGATTAAGCTCAACTAAGCTTCCAAGTGGAAGTATTTCTTCAGTTATTCCAATTAAACTAGGAATTAGCAATTTTAACTCTTTGTTAGTATATTCAGCACTCTGCATATCACATTTTATTATGTACTTACCATTAATGCAGCTATATTCAACCTTTTTATTTCTGCTCTGAAAAATTTCTGAATTAGCGTTTAAACTATCATAAATACGATACAAAAATTCAACATCATTACGACAGAAACAAATTACATCAAACCACAAACGTCTTTCGGCATCACTTAAAAAATCATACTTTCTAAGTATCATTGCCAAAAGTTCATATTCCGCATTCTTTATATTATCAGTCATTCTTCTCACTCCATTTAAAATAACCGTACAGCCACTGCTGTAACATTATCAGTCTCACCATTAGCAACAGCTTTAGCGGCTAATTGTTTACATAGATCTTCAAGCAAATTTTTCTTACCCAATATTTTGGCAATCTCATTATCTGATTGATGTTTATAAATCCCATCGCTGCAAAGCATATAAATATCATTTTTAAAGACCTTAAATTCAGTACGGAATATATTAAAATTCTCTCTTGCACCTATGCAATCTGTAAGATAACTCTTTTTGACTATTCCATGAATAGTCTGTCTTTCAACTACCTTGGAATGATCCTCTGTAAGTTGCTCAAAATCATATTTGATGCACTTTTTGGACATACGATATATTCGACTGTCTCCAATATGAAAAACATATCCCATTGAATCGTATATAAAAAGAATACTTAAAGTGGCCCCGCACTTTTCGTTTTGACCTTTGCCATACTTTATCAGTGAAAGATTTATTTCACGTATTGAGTTTTCAAGTGATCTAAGAAGAAGCTTAATATCCGATTTATCTCTATCAAACGCTTCATTCCACCACCTATCCAGCTCTGACATGATAAATGAGCTTGCAATGTCTCCGTTTTTCCAACCGCCAACGCCATCAGAAACTGCAAAAATACCACAAATTAAATTATCAGAATTCTTTATTCTGAAAAGATATGCATCCTCATTTTTACTTTTTACTGCGCCTTTATCAGAATATCCGCTACTTTTAAGTTTAATCATATCAATTACACCGATTTTACTACAAATTCGTAATTGGCAATCTTTATTCTATCGCCTGGTTTAATCCGCTTTTGATCATCATTTGAAACACGTACTCCATTTACAAAAGTTCCGTTTGTGCTTTTCAAATCCTTTATATGACTGATACCATCCTTACAGATAATACAGCAATGTCTATTACTGACCGCCTTGCTGAAATCAACTGTTAAATCTGTACAATCAGGATTTTTTCCGATTATATATTCTTCCTTGCTGATTATGGCCTCAATTTTCTGAGGTGTATTAACTCCAGCTATAACAATGGATGGTATAAAAATACTGTCCAGAAGCTCTGTACCGCCGGAGGATTCCTCTTCAACTTCCTTTTTGTACTTCTTCTCTTTTGGATGTTTATCTTTAAAAATTTTTTTAAACAGCCTTTTTTTATTTTTGCCGGAAATATTTTCACTGCTGCTCTTATTATCTTCCTCAGTATTGGCTTCTGTCACAGGTTTCTCTGTTTCAGCAACTGCATTTTCCATTTTAGGATTTATTTTATATATTTCCTTCATTAACTGATCATATTTCAGTTCCCATGACTTATTTTGTTCAATATCAAAGGGAAGATATATCATATATACATTTTCAAACGTTGAGTCAACAAATATCCTGTCAATATTCCAATCAAGATGCTCTGCCTGTAAAAAACCGGAACTTTTTATTTCTTCAATTATACGCATTATTTTATCGGATATATTTTTTATTTCACGAGCTTCTTTTATTGAAATAACACCGCTGAGAGAATTCAAATCTGAAATGTTAAATATCAGTTTATCATTACCATTATGAATTGCTTTGACTCCACATAAAATTCCGCATTCTGATAGTCCCTGAACAACTTTAAATTCAGTCATTGATATACTGTTATCAGAATCAAGAATATATTCTATACTCTGCGAATCCTTTATAATCCTGATACCGCTTTTACACACAGCTGATCACCTCTATTATTTTTTCTTAACACGTTTAAATAAGAGAACATAAACTACGGCAAATATAATTACGCAAACTCCAGCTGCTGTTGCTGCAACGAGAGGTTTATTATCCCAAAATCTTTCAGTCAAGCTTTTTTCCTTTATTTCAAAATTATATTCAATAAGTCCTATTGTATTTTCAACAGAATCTTTTGCTTCTACATAAAGAATATATTCTCCAATATCCTTCAGAGAAATCGTATATATTCCGGATTCAGATGCATACTCTTCAAGAAGATCTGCGATCTTATTGCCGTTTTTATCAGTAATATAGAGCTTGGTAAATTTGTCAGGCTCACTTATGCCTTCTATGTGCAAAGCTTCAAGGCTTATTTTAAGATTGGCTTCAAGACTAAAAGAATAATTTTCTCCCTGTTCCATAAAAATGCCGCTAAGTATTTCAGAAACTAACGGCTTAGGAGCAGTTCCATCTATATAAAAATCATATATTACTGCCTGAGAAACATTATCAGACATATCAGTTGCCATAAGATAAACAGTATTTTTTCCGTCCGACATAACAGGAGTATTTATATCCCAATCTACAGTACCGCTTGAATTTGTAACAGTGCATATAACCTCCTTAAGATTTTTATCATCTATTTCAAAATGATCTCTTATACTGAATGAAGAACGATAAATTTCAGGACTATCTGTACTGATATTAAGTGTTCTTACTTTTGGGTTTGTTTTATCTATCGTCATTCTCATCTCAAACTTGGGATATGCAGAATTGTTTGCAAGATCTTTTGATGAAGCTGTAACATGATAATTGTTATCTGTATCAAGAGTAATTTCTTTTGTAAATACTGTGCCGGATATTGCACTTCTTTCATTATCGGTAATTTGCTCTATGCCGTTTACTTTGATTGATACATCATTGGGAGAAATATGTTTATCAAAAAATGTAAACTTATATGTTACCGACTTATTAGTAAATGAAACTTTATCATATTCAACAGTTATAGTCGGCAATGTTCTGTCATATACCACACTGCTTCCATCACTTACTGAATCTACATACAAAGTATTTCCTGCTGGATCTAGAAGCGTATATGAAAAGGTCGCATTTTCTTCTGAAAGAGAAGATTCCTTATCATCAATCGTATAATTTATAGAAAAATCAGTTGTATTTCTTCCAAAGACGTCTGCTACTCTTCCCATAATAACTGCCGATTCAGGAGTAACGCTATGATTAGCAGTACCTGAAACTGTTATTTTTCCCCCATTATTTACATACAACTGATTTCTATTCCATGAACGAATTGATGAATCAGATATAATGGGAGCATAATATATTACTTCGTTGATTCCTTCAACAGATTCATTCGTTATTGTAACAGGTTCATTTTCTGCAAAATCATTGGCAGTAAAACTGAAAAGAATCAGCGATTGATCTACAGCATCTCCGTTTTCCAAAGTATACAACAGTTCATATCTTCTATTTTCACTGTCTGTTGAATAAACTGATACTTCCGGAGTATTCCCGTTAACTGATGCGGAAGAGATTTCAATATCGTGATTTGATGTAAATGAAACTGTAATTATATCACCGTCCTTTGCATATTTGTTCCCATCATTTGCATTGCTGCTGTAAATCTCTACATCTGAAATGTTGATAGGCGCATAATACTGAACCTTTTCTGAAAGCAAATTATTTTCTGTCTGCTGTACAACTTCATTTCCTGCATTATCATGTACATTAAAATTAAAAGATATATACCCCATATCCTCGGCAATTCCATTTTCAGCAATGATCTGCGCGATCCAGTTTATATTATCCTCACTTATAAACTCTATTTCACGGCCTGCAATTTGAGTATCAGTCAAATTAACGGGATGATTTGTTTCAAAAGATACTGTAATAACATCACCATTTTTAGCGCCTTTAAATTCAGCTTTCTCATTATCCGAACTTATGGTCAATTCGTTTACTTCAATAGGTGCAAGATACCTTATTTTTTCCGTATCATCCTGATTACGGCTAAATATTTCATTTCCTGCCGAATCCGTTAAGTCAAAAGTAAACTCAATGTCTGTATTATCTGAAATATCCTCATTATGAATTTGCAATGAAGCACTCCAATTCATACTGTCCTCACTGAAAAAAACAACGTCTTTATCTGCGATTTTTGCATTTTCTACATTTACGGGATGGGAAGTTTCAAAAGTCACAGTTACTGTGTCCTCATTTTTAGCATATTCCTTATTAGTATCATTATCAGATGTAATTTTCAAACCTGAGAAACTATCGGCAATGGGAGCGTAGTAAAGAATTTTTCCTATCTCACTGTCAATATCAGGTTCCAAATAATTTCCAGCATCATCGGTTATCTTAATAAATATCTTAAAATATGAATTATCGTTTTCAGGAGAATTGGAAACTTCGTAACTTCCTCTATAAACATAATTATTTTCTGAATTCAGTTCATGCTGCCAGTTAATTTGTCCGTTAAAATTATCAAATCCAATACCACTATTAATCGTTACTTCATGAGAGCTAATAAATTTTATTTCTATAATATCACCATCTATAACAAGCATATCGTTTTCATCAGCTTCATCAGCTGAACAATACTGAAATTTCATATTTTCAAATTTAAATGGAGCATAATATGTTATATCCGAATTCGAACCATCAACATTTTCAATATTACCAGCCTGATCTTGAAGTGAAAATTTTTTAATTTCTACCTGATGATTATCTTTCAGCCATTCAATCGCGAAGTCATCTATTTCAAATGATCCAGACCAAACTACTTTGTTTTTCGTACAACTCATAACCTTTAGTTGTATCGGAATTTTTCCCTCATCATCCATATACACTGTCATTTCACTGTTTTTTAATCCTGAACCCTCGTCTGATGCTTCAATAGTTATTTGAAGCTTATCTCCGTTCTTAACATATTTTTTATCAATTTCCTTATTATCTTCATCAAAAACTGAATATATTATATCATTAATAACAGGAGGCTTTTTGTCTATTTTTACATCTATTGTTTTTTCATCCGACTCATTTCCGGCTAAATCTGTTACTGTAAAATTCAATTTAAAATCTGCATATTCCTGATTGTTTACGTCAACATTTATATCAAATGCATTCTGATTGGAATCAAATAAAACTTTTTCTACATATTCTCCTCCACTTTTTATATTTAACGAATTTTCATCTAATCCTGATTCCTCTTCAGTAACATTAATAGTATAGGTAATATCAGAATTACTCCATCCTTCTAATAAAGGCTCTATATCGTCATTAATTTCAGGTTTTATACTATCAAAAAAAATATATTTTTTAGATTCATTACTTTTTTGATTGAAATAGTCGGTAACATAAATCAAAAGTTCTTCATTATAGAACGTTTTGTCTTTATTATCAATTACTACAGTATATTTACCCTTTTCTACAGAATTTATTTCTGTTAATTCTTGCTCTCCTAAATACACCTTTATACATTCATCAGCATATGCTGCACCATAATTACTTATCTCAAAAGAAACAATGATTGTTTCAGCATTAGTACAAAATTTATCTTTCAACGCAGAATTAATCGTAACATTTTTAACTTCCGGAGCTTTGTTTATATTTTCTGCTATAACATATTCTTCTTCACTTATTTTCCCCGAATGATCTTTAGCAACTATTCTATATTCACCGTTCATATTAATTGTAATAGGGTTATGATACTTGTATTCACTTCCATTTACGCTAAATAATAATTCGTCAGAAGGTGTTATATCATCTCTAGCTTTAATCTCTATTTTAGCGCTTTGATAATATTCTTTGCCATCAAAACCTAATTCATATTCTTTCACACCAACTACTTTCGCATCTTCAATAACTGGCGACTCTTTATCTATGCTTTTTATAGTATATTTATATGGTAGACTTACATTTCCTACTTTATCTTTTACTGTTATTTGTACTTCTCTATTTGTGTCAAATCGCTTATAATTTTCTTTTAACCAATCTTCATTATCAAAACAATACAAATAAACTCCAGATCCATTATCATCAGAAGCAATGACATTCAGCGTAATAGTGCCGTCTTCATTATTGGATTCCGATACACTTTCTATTATCGGAGCTGTCTGATCAAGGATAACACTGATTTTTCTAAACTTATAATCTCCAGTGTCACAGCTTACATAAACTGTGTCGTCATCAGCTTTAATATTTTCAGGCAAAACAAAATCCTGACCAATATATGTTTCAATAAATGTCACATAAAAGTCATAACGCTCCTTTTCGGATAATGCATCAATATGCATTATCATATTTTCACTGCCTGAAGATACAAAAACTGTTTCATTTTTCTGAAGGCATCCTTCCTCGTCTATACGTGCAATTACTGCAAACATATCTGACTTTATATTTTTAATGGGTATTGAAACTTCGGTATTATTTGTATAAAAAACCACTCCACTTTCATCGTTTATTTCTGCATAAACATTTGTCGTTGATGTCCGAAAAACTACAATAAATGTAAGCAAACCTATTAACGTTATTAACGAAATCAAAAAGAACTTATTCTTTGATTTTATCATAATTCTTTTCCTCTATTCTATTTTTCCGAATATTCCGGCAGAAACTCTGTGCTTTCTGAATTTTCTTTTATTTCATCAAGAAACTCTGTAGGCTCATAATCATTATTTTCAGATTCTGCACTTTCCAAAAACTCTGTTTTTTCAATTTTTTTAATATTCTTTTTCGTCTGCTTTTTATTTGCTGACCAAATATCCACACCTTTTCTTCTTAGATTAATAAAATAAAATATTGCAGACGGCACTTTATTCTTTATAAACAAGAACACAGAAAGCAAAAAAAATAAAACTACTCCTGCTGCTCCTGCATACATCATCATTTCATACATACTATTTATCCTCCGTTAATCCGGCATTTACATATGCTTGCTTAAGCGAACCAAACTGAGAAAGCTCCGTCGCTGACAAGCTCTTATCGCTTTCTTTCATCTGTTCCACTTTCTTATAGCTTTCAAGCGCTTGCGAGTAATTACGGCTGTTCTCATTTTTAGCAAGCTCAGAATCAAGATATGACATGGACAAATAAACCCGACCAGAAAAACTTGCAGGATACGCACTCGTAATATTTTCAAATTCATCTACTGATTGATTCAAATACGATATTTCGTCGCTAAGACTGTAAAGATTTCTGTATGCATTGGCTTTTTTCAGCCACAAAACTTCCGACAAATTATCGTTCAGATCGTTCAGATATCCATACCATTCCAAACTTAATGTATATTTTTTAATTTTGTTATCTATATCTTTTTCAGTAATCCCGCTGTTATACAATGCAGAAGCCGTAAGCTCGTACATAGGAATAATACTGCTGAATTTTAACTCGTCAGATTCTATATTTCCATCAATTATATCCTTGGCCTTTACTCCGAGATGATATATTTTTTCATAAGAATTTGTTAAATATGTTGGATACTCACTGTATAAATTTATAATTGTATAATAGTTCTCAAGTTTATCATCAGATGTAATAACAGCGTTATCTGTATATTCCTCCAATTCGATCAAAGCCTTCTGAACCTGATCAAAATCCTGTGTGGCAAGATTTTTAGAGCAGTTCAAAGCCAGTATCTCAAAATACTTCAGTTCATCCGATTTATATTCATTTTCTTCAAGAAGTTCTATATAATTCAGCGCATATCCGGCATATGACGAATCATTAACTTCAATACATTTTTTCATAACCTGATATGCAATGTCAGAATTCTTATACATCTTGCTGTTTCTATTGTCAATATATGAATTTCTCATAATATCAATTGCATTTTTTGTAAGAGTGATATAGTTATCATCATTTTCACGAGGCAGCATACTATTAAAGTACAAAAGATATGTTTCTGTTAGTTCAGGTTTATATTCTATTGATTTAACATAATTCTGAGCTGCTGCTTCATAATCTTCTTTCTGCAGAGCAGCAGCAGCCTGCTGATAGTAGTACTGATAGCTGTCTGCTTTTTGAGCCTGTACCTCAGAATATCCTGTAATAGTCGGTATTAAACACAACAAACAAGCCGTAGCGCTTATATAAAAGCTCACAAGTCGGTTCCTCATCTTTCTTCTGTATGAACTGGTAAGCTCATTAATATCATTTAAATCACTGCGAACCTCTCTGAAATTCTTATATCTTTCATCAGGATTATCTTTTGTACACTTGCTTATAATAAAATCAATTCCTTCAGAAAGTTTTGGATTAAGATCTCTTACAGATTTTACACCATGCGGTGGTTTCGTCGGTACAGTGCCTGTAAGAATGTACGACAAGGACGCACCGAAACTGTAAATATCGGTGCGTTCATCAAGAATATTACTTGCGCCTTTATACTGTTCAGGAGCTGCATAACCTTTGGTTCCAACAGCTTCTCCAGTATAAACCTGACCGTGAACACATTCCTTGGCTATACCAAAATCTATCAGTTTTGTTCTTCCGGCTTTAGTCAGCATTATATTATCAGGCTTCAAATCACAATAAACGATAGGATTTGATTTTACAGTATGCAGATATTCAAGTACATCGCAAAGCATTTTTGCCCATTCAACAACATCCTTTTCAGGCTGAGGGCCCTCGGCAAGTACTTTTTTTCCAAGAGAAGCACCATCGACAAAATCCATTACAACATAAAAACTTTCATTGTATTCAATCCTATCAACAATTCTTGGAATATCAGCATGATTCAAGCTAGAAAGCAATTCTACTTCTTTTTTGAATGCTTTTATATCCTTACCGCCGTCATTTATGACCTTTTTTACTGCCCAGTATGAACCAAGCATTTTATCCTTGGCGAGATATACTGTACTCATTCCGCCTTTTCCAAGTTCAGCTATTATTTCATATCTGTCCTGCAAAACCAAGCCTATTGAAACCAATTTATTTTACTCCTATCGTTTTAAAGTTATCTTTCCTAAAATCAGCATTATGCCTTCAATCAACAGTACAACTGACAATGTTCTGAAAATCATATCAATATGTAAAAAATAAGAAGAAGCCAATAGAATGAAAATCAAGAAAAGAATTATCATAACTCGTTTGCGATAAACTATTTTTTCTGTCATATCCAACGGCTTATTCCGACTTTCAACAGGAGCAAATATAAAGCATAAAACTGCTCCGAACAAAATAAAAATATAATTTACAGCTAACACATCAGTATATTTAATAAATAAAAGCGCTATAATCATTGTTGCTGTAGATGAAACATAACATCTGCATGAAGACGAAGCATGAAATCCTCCTGCATAGCTTCTCAGAAAACTGAAAGCTATGAGGAAGATTATCGTTTCCGTCAGCATCGAAAATAAACAGCCAACAATTATTTCTGTAACTAAATTCAATAATTTAGACAATAATATACTTATACCGAATTCTATTATTGATCGTTCATCTTCATCATTACAATCATTACTGCAGACGAAAGCTGATATTTTTTTGCTCAGTGTCATTAAAACTTTCTAAGTTTTTTTACTGCATTAGGCTGTTCAGGCTGATGCTGCCACCAACCACATGCTGTATTAGCATTTTTTACAGCAGTCTGGTATGAAATTTTCTTTACAACCTTCTGAGCACTATTCTTTAATTTTGTTTTTAACATAATACCACTCGCTTTCATAATGTAAATGTTAGCTTTTCACATAAAGCTATTCTTAATTATAATTTGTATACTATGTTAAAGTCAATGCATATGTCCTGAAATGACGAATTTCGTCCCGAAATGCAAAAGGAGCCCATTTTAAGGCTCCTTTTGTCGTATGTTTATATTTTTATATAATTGGTATAACTACCTCTGATACAAATGTTTTCCCTTCTTGTTCTGACACCATAAAACCACCGTACTTTTCTGCCGACATCTGTATGCTTATAAGTCCCAGCCCTTTATGATTTTTCTTTGATGATATAATTTTACCGTTTTTTCTTTGCAGCTCTCCATTAAAGCTATTGCTCATATCTATGTATATAAAGTTTCCGAACCTACGCATTTTAAAAGAAATAACATTATCAATAGTTTCAGAACTTCTGCATCCTTCTATAGCATTATCCCATAAGTTCGCAAATATAGACGTTATATCAGCAGATTCAATAAATTCTAATGACAAATCTTCAACCTCGGTTTTAACAGTTATATTTTCTGATTCAGCCTCTATAATTTTCTGACTTAATATAACGCTTAAAATCTTATTTTTACAATTAAAAACCGGCTTATACTTCTTTATTTCCTGACGTATATATTCAGTATAGTTATGTGTTTCATGAATATTGTCATTTTCCTTCAGATGCTCTATAGCAGATATATGTTTTTCAATATCATGGATCATACACTGCGTTTCTATATACTTCTTATTTAATTCTTCATAATGAACCAATTGAAGTTGATTTTGCTTTTTAACAGCATCAATTTCATACTTATTTTTATACTGCACAGCTACTAAATTCAATACATAGGATATATAGATATTCAGCAATAAAAATCCTGTTATTAAAACTATAAGTATGGCTCCGTCAATTTGCGATGTAGGTGAGCATGTGATACAATAAATAACAAAAAATTCGAACACAGTCATTATCAGCAAAAATAATGACTCATTAATTCGAAGCATCATTTGCTCCTTAGAACTTAACACATAAACATATATTTTATAAAACACAAACACTATCATACAATACAGCAAATTACTTATCATCATATTTTCCACACTGCTAAGCGATTGTTCTATATGCTGCGGAGTTACTATTGTCATAACTATCACTGTTAACATATCACATAAAGTTGTAATTGTACAATACAGAACGTTATATAAGACCGTTTTTCTTAATCTGTCCTTATATAGAATTTGTGCTACTGTTTGAGCAGATATAACCAAGTATATAAAATTTATAAGCGGATTCTTTATAGTATGTATTAAAAGCATTCCGCCAACAATTGATAGATAAACAATAACTTTTTTCAAATGTCCGTTTTTTCTCGGATTATATACCTTATGATAAAAAAGAAACATTAAAATATATGTAACAAGTGTAGTCACAATACTGCCAATAATTATTATCATATTGTTGCTCATACCATACACCTACTTACTTTATAGTGCAGACTTCTCGCAAAATACTTTTCAAATTCTTTAATTTTTCCCTTTGCAAGCGGAATTATATCATCATTAGACATAACAAGGTTTAAATCTTTTCCGTAGTTTTTCAAATGATCAAAATTAATAATATGACTGCGATGAGGCATAAAAAAATTTATGTCATTCAATTCCAAAAACAAATCTGAAATTATTCCTTTGCATATATATCCGTCATTTTCAGTAATTACAATTACTTGTCTCTTTTTTGCTCCGCATGAAATATATATTATCTGATTAATAGACAGAATAATTTTTCTGCCGTTATCCAATGTAAAACTCATAGTTTCATTTGCAGAATCATTTATTGTTTTAAAATAATCCACCAATACCTGTCGTATAGCCCCTGAAGCATATGGCTTTTCAATATACTGAAAAGCGTGCACTTGGTATGCATTTCTCCAATACTGACGATAATTCGTAACATATACGATCTGAACATTAGAATCATTTTTTCGTATTTCTTTAGCAATTTCAATTCCATTAATTCCCGGCATTTCTATATCAAGAAAAACTATATTGAATCTAATTCTGTTTCTTAAAAACTCACTGCTATTGCTATAGCTGAATATCTGTAATTTTTCACCTAAATCGGCTTCTATTTCAATAAGATTTGACATTAAATTTTCTATAGCGAATTGTTCGTCATCCACAATAGCAATCCGAACCATAATATCACCACCCTTATCCGACATTATACCAAATATTTCTTTAAAAATCAATTAATATTTTGTTAAATTTATGGCATAATCATCCGTAACTGCAAAGGAAAATCAATAACACATGGAACACTGAATTTTTTCGCAATCTTCAATGTATTTCTGACAACCAGACAACAATCAGCATCAATATAAATTTTCATAAACATCTCTGTCTTGACTTCATCTAAAATGTTACTTTGATTTACAGTCTATATTCAGTTAAAGTTCTTAATTCATTTCATAGAAACTGCTTATCAATTCTATCTTCCATTTGTTTTCTGAAAGAAAATGGTTATAATACTTCTGTAACAGGTTCAAATGAAAGAAGCCGAACCAATATTTCTGTTTCGTTTTTTAAATTGTATTCATTCTTACAAAATATTCTTTCATTTACTCATCATCTACTGTACACGATAGAAAACGGCTGCAAATGGAGGACATTGCCGAAAAAGTACGGAAAATGGCACTCAATTTATATGAAATTTAATCGATGGTCAAAAAACGGAACAATACAAAGGATTTTCGATGAAATGCAAAAATCAAATATGATCGATATTCGTTCAGATGTCCTTTGTATTGATAGTACCAGCATAAAGGTTCATCCCGATGCCGCCGGTGCAAAAAAATCGAGTGGAGAACAAAGCATAGGACGTTCAAAAGGGTGCTGACAACGAAAATACATCTTTGCTGTGCTTCTGAACGATATGCATTTGTTTTTCACCTTTCGCTCGGAAACAATCATTATGCTCTGGAGTGCAGAAAACTGATTGAAACAATCTGTTCAGAGGATAATCATTATCTTCTTATGGATAGAGCTTATGAAGATGATAAAACTCGTTCCTTAGCTATGAAAAACGGGTTTATTCCTGTTGTTCCTCCGAAGAAAAATCGTAAAGATCCTTGGAATATGACAAAGAATTATATAAACGCCGAAATTAAGTCGAACGTTATTTTTGAGATTAAAACGTTTTCGCAAAGTCTTTACTCATTATGATAAACTTGATGTTATTTTTCTTGCTGTCATTATGTCCGCTATGATTTTTGATGCTGTTTTTATGTGAACACGCTCTAAAATTCATGTTCTTCTTTTCAGCCAGTTCCGTTATTTGCTCTACCTGTAGTGGTGACATCTTAATGGATTTTGTTACAGACTTCTTTTCATTTTCGTTTTTCATAATGTACCTCCATATGACAACTATTATATTTACCTATATACATATATTATTATATTTGTATATGTACTATAGGTTATATATACTAACTATATTATCTATACATACTATTTATATCCATTATGTAGTATATATACCTATACTACCATAATAAATCTATTTATACAATTATATACTCTATATATTTAACATACTTTGCAAGACAGAGGTAATTGTGATTTGACAAGCAGAATACAAAAAAGCTTTATTTGACTGATTTAGACTGTTTTTGCCTGATATGAGATGATTTTTGCCTATATTCCGTCTGATTTTAACCTTTGTTCATCTGATTTTATAAAAGTTAATAAATATAACGTGTCAAAAATAAATGCGCCGAAACGAGGAGTTTTCCACAATTTCGGCGCATTTGTAATTTTTCATAAAATACTGTTTAATCAGTGTTTAAATAGACTATCTGCTGTTTAAAGAATTTTGCAAAAAGCCTATATATAGCTATTTAATCATTTAAATAATATCTATGGATTTTAAACAATCATTATAGATTGAAATGCAAAACCCTTTAAAATAACCTGCGCAACTACGCAACTAAATAAAGCCTGCTGCACAACCAGACTATTTTTTACTGTTGATAAAGTCAGAAAATTGTTCAAAAACTTGACGTTCAAGTGGCGAGGTTAAGAATTTGTTTCGGTCATATAATTCCTGCATTCGTTTCTCTCGGATTTTGGCGGACGTAATTGATATGTTGCATAAATCCGCTATCTCCTCTGCTGTTTTAACACCAATCCCCCACAAAACACACGCCGGAGCTAAAACGCCAATTGCAAAACGCTTGGCGGCATATTCATCCACATCAGATCTACCGTCAGACTCTGTATGTCCGAGAACTATATGCCCGATTTCGTGCATAATGGTGTACTGCTTCTGCGGAATAGGATCATCACGCACTATAATATGCAACACTCCATTTTCGTTTACAGTTCTACCACGCTCGTTGGTGTAAAGTATGACAGAATTGTCTTTTCTGACAGTTATTTTCATTGTTGAAGTAATCAGTTTTAAATCAACTGGCAGACTGCAAATTTTGTGCTGGATCAAAAATCTCCAGCTGGCGTCTCTTGCGTTTTTATAAATCTCATAATGCATAAAAAGCACCTCCGAGAATTATTGTACTCTCTCGTAGGTGCTTTTACTATGTATTAATAATCGGTATCTTCTGGCAGTGCTTTAATTTTTTCCATTTCTTCGGCAGTGACTGGCTCTTTGACAAATTTTCCGTCTGTTCTTCTTGCAACCTGAACGCCAACAATCCTCTGACTCTTGCTGATAACTTCTCTTTGGTGTTTAACTTCAAGCCACTCTTCCATTCTGCCTATTATTTTTACCTGCTCTCGGTCATCAAATTCACGAAAGATTTCAAGCATTTCTGATTCGTTCTGTTTCAATTCATTCAGCCATTGTATGACCGCCTTTTGCTTTCATCTTTCTGACCTCTTTGGGATCAAGCTGTGAATCCTTTGCCATTTTATCAACTCCAATCTGTAATTAGTATATGTGTCCTTAATACCAAGCAATTGCTTCTTTTGCTTCCCCTGAAACTAAAAAAGACCGCTTTGTTTTAACGTCACTTAAATTCGTGACATTAGTGTGAGGATTCAAATCCCTCTGCCCAACAAAAACGGCTAAAAAGCATCTATGGTTTTACACCTGAATTTTTTTGCTTTTGAATGCTAAAAATCCGATATAAATAGCGGATTCTTCGATGCGCATCTTTTAGTGGCATTAATATGCCAAAGAACGCTTATTTTGATACAATTCACCTTGCGTTTTCTTTTGCATTTCACGTTTTCTTTTGCATTTCACGTTTTCTTTTGGCATATAGAGTTTTATTCTGATATTTTCTTTCCCACAATATCTGCCAAATTACAAAGAACTAAATTCTCTGCCGTTTTTGCTTCCTCTACAATTTTCTCATCAAATCCCGATTCAGAAAAAAGATAATAGTAGAACTCTGATTTTTCTTTCTGTGTTGAAAGTTTAATAACAGTATCCAGATATTCCGAATAGCGAAACGGTTTGTTTTTAAACTTACATTCCCCTACCAGATATTTTTCAGATTGTTTTGAAACTGCTAGAATATCGATCTCGGTATCTTGAATCTCCGTTTTTTCCTCTTTACGTCTGACAGTCGTTTTTCCCCAACAACGTCCCATTCGTGCATAACGCAACGGCAGAGCATTGGCTTTTTGCAATTCCCGCATATACTCTCTGCATACATCTTCAAACACTGTTGCAGCAAATTCGTGCAGACTCGGAACAATTGCATATTCATAAACGCCGTCTACGTCACCGCCCTCAAGTCCGGAATAGTTTGTAAAGACAAATGCATACCAAAACGGAAGAAGTTATCCGTCAGACGATATAGCCCACGATTAGTGTTGGCTCTTTCCTTGATTCCGTCTGCAACAGAAAATTCACGTTCTACAATTTCAAGTTCTATCAGATTTTTCAAATAAACACTTGTCTTGGAAGTATCGTCAACCAAAGATTTCACGCTGACCTCATTCAATTTTGTGTTGCCAAGGACCACAGCCTCAATAATAGAATTGTACAAAAGGGTTTCTCGCAGTTCCTGTCTAAGAAGAAATTCCACTTCACTATACAAAGCACAGCCTTTTGTAAGAATGTTTTTCTTGATATTTTCCGCAAGCGTCAGGCTGCTGTCAAACTGTTTCAGATAGTGCGGAATTCCGCCAAGAACTGAATAAGCAATGATTTTATCTCTGTCAGAATAATTCGGAAAGAACTGAATTGCTTCATAGAATCCCATTTCATGAAAAAATTCAGACTGGAAATAGATTCATAGCTAATCGTCTTATGTAAATTCTTCATTTTTCAAATTCATTTGTATTGTTAACTTTCTTGATTAGGGCCAAGAGAAGCACGCTATATCGCTAATTTAATCAATAGCAGAAGTCTGGATGGACCTCTTATTCATGTTTGCAATTAAATAATACTGTCCCATTTTTACTTCTCCTTTACATTTTCTGGAATTTCTATCTTCTCACCGATCATTCACTCATAATACTCGATTGCCATACACATCAAAATAATTCCATCATCCGTCTTTATAGCAACAGGATTCCCAAATTTCAAAAAGAAATCATCATCTTCGATGTGATCACAAAATTCCTTTTGCGATATCATATTTATGCTCGATAACTTCATTTTTCACACTTCTCCATCTGTTTTTTGAACCACTCGGCAGCTTCATCGGGATCATCAGTCAGCCTCTTAAATCTGGCGTGTCCCTTGCAAGCAGAAAATCCTGCAAATTTTTCATATCTTCGATGGTATAGCCGGTATTTCTTTCTTTAGTCATCGCACTTGCGGAAATAATCCCCACCACAGATAATCCAAAAACTGCGGTAATCACACCTGCTAATAATCTTTTTCCTCTCATAATTTCCTCCGTTTCTTTTCACTTGTTTTCCATATACATATAAAGTAGTATCCAATCACAACAAACAAACCCATAACTGCAGTATAGTCCAGTAAAAATAGCAAAATAGGTTCATTCACATTAAAAAATGCAAACTGAATTCTCATCAGTAAATATGATGCAATATCTCGTTTCAAAAGAGCATATGCCATATCCTGAAATACAAACAGCTATTATATGCGGTACAACAGACTTTTTATCATTTTTTCGCAATCGCTTTACAAATCCTAAGACCATGCTCCAGTGTAATCCAAGGTGAAAACTCATCAAAATAAAACTCCAGTATGCACAAAGCATATGAACTGTCCTTGCCAAACTGCGCCATGCAGTAATATTTAAAAAACGGAAAACGTGCCTGGACAAAATCACACCACTTACCATAGAACCAGCCATTGCAATCAGCATTAGAAAAGTTAGAATGATCTGTACAATGCGAACTGCTGTATATTTTCCGTGAAACAGATTGTTATACCAATTTCGGTTGAGAATGTGATGTGCAAGCAACAAAACAATCATAGCCGTACCAATCCATTCATGGGCAGCTGCACCAAGCAATTCATAGGTCATTAACAGCAGTAAAGCCACAGTCATGAGAATATCGATTCCTATTTTGATGACTTGTTTTAGTTTTCTCCAAATATCCTCTCAGTTTACTCTGCAATCAAAGCATCTGTCCATTCCTTCACATCTGCCTGTGCATTTGCTACATGATTTCTGGAAATGGAAAGACCTGCTTCTATGACTGTTGCATTTGGTTCCAATTCTTGTATCGTATCAATCGTTCCTGAAAAACTGCTGCCGCCGTGTGTCACAAATGGAATAATGATTTTTCCAGAAAAATCATTTTCCTCAAAGAATGTATACAACGGCATTGGAAGATCAGCATTCCAGTTCGGAAATCCAACGAAAATGTAATCGTAACCGTCCAGACTTTCAATATGAGTTGAAAGTTCAGGTCTTGCATCATCACTCTTTTCATTATAGGCAAAATCCAGTAACGAGTCATGACTTCCCGGATATTCCTGTACCGTTTCAATGGCAAACAGATCGCCTCCCAGATTTTTTTGAATCTCCATAGCGATAAATTCCGTATTACCAACAACACCGTCATCAGTGGAAACACGACTGGCGTTTGCCACCGTATCAACGCCATCTGTTTCAGGTACAGTGAAATAGGCAATCAAAATGTTGCTGCTAGTAGATACTTCCGTATTTTCCGTTTCATCGGACACCGTAATATCTGTATCACCGACCGGCTGTGTAGAAACTGCAAAGTCTGTAATTTCGCTTTGCTTCGGGCGTTCAATAACACCTTGTTCAGGTAGAGTTTTCTCTTTGCTGCCACAAGCCGTCAAAGACAGTATCATGGGAGCAGTCAATAGAATCGCAATTATTTTTTTCATAGTATACTCCTTACTTTGAAAATCCGTTTATCGTCAGGTATTCCTGAATGGCTTCGGTATCCGCAGCTTCTGCAAATAACCCGTCATGGACATTAGCACCGACAGCATTTTCTCTCACAAAATCCATGGAATTATCAAATTGCTCGGTATCCATAGAGGCAGACTGTGTGAACGGATAAATCTCCACACCGGTCAGATCATAACTTTCCAGAAAAGTACCGATAATCATGGGAGCAGTATGCCACCAGATAGGATAACCAACAAAGATTGTATCATATTCTTCAATGGAATCCGGCAGATCAGCTATCTCCGGACGTTCATTGTTGTCACGCTCTACCAACGCTACATCTCCACACTCTTCATAGTCAGTCGGATAAGGATTCAATGGCTCAAGCTCCAGAAGGTCACCACCGGTCTGCTCCTGTATGTATGCTGCCATTTTTTCAGTATTCCCGGAGGTAGACCATGAGAAATAAACAATCAATGTTTTTCCGTCTGTTTCGGAAAGTGATGTTGTCTCCGGCACTTCAGAAGGTTCTGTGGTTTTCGAGGCACTTTGTGTGGGAGTTTCCTCACTGTCCGTCTGCTTATCTGTAACTGATGAGTTCGTTAATTCTGTTTGCTGTGTCTGGCCGCAGGCTGCAAATGCAAAAACCAAAACAGCAGCCATTAAAATACTGGTCAGTTTTTTCATCATAGTTTATGACTCCTTTTTGTATAATTATAGGTAAGTGTCAAATTGATTTTCCCATTTCATAGGTTTCCTGCATGGCAGGATTTCTCTGAATATCACCAAGTTGCCATGCACCGGCTCCATATATGACACCATTTTCGATTGCACCAGGCAGGCATTCCAAGTAGCCACGAATGCCATCTATGGTACGCTCCATTTCGGCTTTTCCATCTGCTGCTGTAGCAATCAGATAAAATTCCTTATTCTCAAGCCCCGGTGTCTGAGCGCCGCCCAGTGTTCTGTCAATCATGGTCTTAAGCTGAGCGTCCATGGTGTAAAAATAGACTGGTGTCGCCAGAACAATCACATCGTTTACTTTCATTTTGTCGATCACCATTGTCATATCATCCTGCTTTACACAGTGCCCCAGCTTTTTGCAAGCATAACATGCAGAACAGTAATCAATGTGAAGTTCTGCAAGCCGAAGCTTTTCCACATGGTTTCCCGTCTCCTGTGCGCCTTTTGCAAACTGGTCACACAGAGTATCAGAGTTTCCGCCTTTTCGGGGACTGGCAGAAATAATAAGTACATTCTTACTCATCTTTTAACAACCTTTCATGATTTGTTATTTATTTCTTCAGCGCTTTCTGATTTTTTTGAAATGCCAGAGTGAAATCCTAATTCGTCGAGCCAAGTATCAAGCTGTCCGTTTCCGCTAATTCGTTTTTCTCCATAGACTGCCAGTCCGTCACAGGAATCCAGGAACGTTGGCATTGCCTCAGAAATATCACTTTCTCCGCTTGTACAGAATGGAATAATAAGTTTTCCAGTCAGATCATAGCTTTCCAAAAATGTATTAACCGGAGCTGGTGTTGCATGCCACCAAATCGGAAAACCTACAAAAATAATATCATATTCATCTATATTGCTAACAGTATCTGTCAGTTCCGGTCTTTCGCTTTTTCTTATTTCGCTGTTTGATTCCGTGTACACATTGTCATATGTCTTTTTCGGAGTGATTTCAAATAAATCAGCATCAAGGTTCTGACTTAATGACTCTGCAATGCCTTTTGTTGTTCCGGAGTAAGAAAAATATGCGATCAGCACTTTATTTTCCTGCTTGGCGAAAATTTCGTCTTTTAACGCATTTACCTGTATTTCTTCAAGCGAATTGTCAGAAAGATTTTTAAATGCAGCCGGATAACGGTAAATATTGTAGCCGACTAATGCAATTATGACAACTGCTGCCAAAATAATGCCTGTAATCATGAGTTTTTTGAGTTTCATAATCGCTCCTCCTTACATACATTCCATAAGAATGTCATATATTTCATCACGGCTTAGCTCACGAGGATTACACTTGATAATATTGCAAGTATCTGCCACATTTCTAAGTACCTCCGGCGTGATTTCCACTTTCGATTGAAGCTGGTTCATTTTCGTAGGCAAGCCGCATTCTTTGATGAAGTTTTCTAGAGCATCCACGCCTTCTTCTGCGGTATCCACGTCAAATACGACGTTTGAAAAGCGAGTGAGTTTTTCTTCTGCGTCCTTCAGAATATGACGGCAATAAACAGGCTGAATCACTGCCAGTCCCTGTCCATGATTGCAATCGGTATATGCTCCCAGTTGATGCTCTATCTGATGTACCTGAAAATCAGTCAGTCGTCCCACTTTCAAAATGCCATTTTCCGCCATTGCAGAATCCCACATCAGATTACTTCTTGCCTGTAGGTCGTTAATATCTGTAAGCAGACGGCGCATATTGACTACTGTGTTACGCATAACTGCAAGTGCTACATCGTCTGACACATTATCCCGGTCAGAATTTCCTAAATATGTTTCCATGGCATGACTCAGCGTATCAAAAGCACCAGAAAGTACCTGTATACGAGGTACAGACATAGTATAGGACGGATCAAGAACTGCAAAACTTGCAGCTGTACCGAAAATCGGACCCTTCCATTTCTTTTCTTCGTATGTGATAACTGCGCCCGCATTCATTTCCGCACCGGTACCGGAAGCGGTAACGACAGCTCCCATAGGAATACCGTCCGCTGGAAATTTATTTGAAACATATTCCATGTTCCAGATATCCTCCTCCAGATTTGCCTGAGCGGAAATCACCTTGCAGCAGTCAATCACGCTGCCTCCGCCAACTGCTAAAATGAAATCCACATGATTTTCACGTGCAAGCTTTGCACCTTCCTGTACCTTAGTATAGGTAGGATTTGGCATGATTCCGTCAAACTCGACGATTTCCTTTCCGGCATCGCAAAGCAGAGTTTTCATTTCCTCATAGATACCAGATTTCTTGATAGAACCGCTTCCATAAGCGAGCATGACATTTTTTCCGTACTTTGACAGTTCCGTACGAAACGCTTTTCCTGCAGCTCCTTGTCCAAAATATACTTTTGTAGGATAAGAAAAAATAAATTTGTCCATTTTAAATACCTCCCAGTTTGCAGATCTGTTCATTTTTCCGACCTGACATTGAATATGATCAAATTGATGCAAATGTCTATTGACTTTCATCCTGTTTTGTAGTATACTATCATTATAACAACCGATTGTTACTATCGGTCAATAGATTCTCAGAAAAAACTTCTCTAAAGTTTTCTCTTGAATTTTAGTAAAAATAACGAAAATCGAAAGGACGAACTATGTATACAATGATGCAAGTGTGCAAAGAGGTTGGTATGACCTATCAGACATTGAAATTCTATTGCAATGAAGGTCTTGTTCCCAATGTGAAAAGAGATAAAAATAACAGGCGGGTTTTTGATGACCATAATGTTGCATGGATCAAAAGTCTCACCTGTTTGAAAAATTGTGGTATGAGCATTCAGGAAATGAAAGAATATTTAGACTTATGTCTTCAAGGGGCTTCTACAATTCCACAAAGAAAAGCGATTCTTGATGCAAAAAAGGAAGACCTTCTGAGCCGGATTCAGGAATTGAACACCTCAATCGGCTATATTGATGAAAAGCAGCAATTCTACGATGATGTACTTTCCGGCAGAAGAAAATATTGCAGTTATTTGATACCGGTAGAAGAATAGAGCATGTTCAGAAATCATTATGACGTCCATTTTCTACAATGGATGTTCATCTTCTATCGTCAATAATTGCTGTACTGAAATGTTTTTTTGGCTAGCTGCAGTTCGTTTTAAATTTTGTATTACCGTTTTACAGAAGAAATTATAACTCATTCAACAAATAGCCTACAAACTAACAGTATCCTACGTTCATTTATACCATTTTATGAAAAAGTCAAGCTCTCGCTTGACTTTTTCAACAGGCTGAGGTGCATCCCATAGGACTACACCTTTATTCAACACCATATATCACATTTATGCGAAACAATGTATAATAATCATCGGTTAATCTAGATGTTATAAATAAATTATCCTTTATTATTTTTCCAACAGATTTATGTAGAATGTAAGAAGTTCGACTGTTTTATCAACTCCCAACACGCCACTGTCGACTGTTACATCATAGGTTTTAGCACTGCCCCATTTTTTATCGGAATAATACTGATAAAATCTCGCACGATCTTTGTCAGTAGATTTCATTGCTTTTACAGCTTCTGCTTCAGAACAGCCCTGACGCTTCATAATTCTATCAATACGATTTTCATCACTAGCTTTGACAAATATGCTTATACATTCATCACTGTCCAGAATACTGTCTGCAGCTCTTCCGATAATAACACAAGGATTTAACGCCATCATCTTGATAACATCAGCTTGTGCTTTCAAAATTGCTGCTTGTAGAGGTCTGTAATCATCGTTTGCATACCAGTTACCATAACTGTTCATAGCTAACGAAAATAACAAGCTTTGCGATTTTCTTTCATCGAACTGTTCAAGAATCTCGGGGCTATATCCCTTTTCTTTGACTATGCGCTCAATAATATTCTTATCATGAAATGGTATATGGAGTTTCTTAGCCAGTTTTTCTCCGATTTCACGACCTCCGCTGCCATACTGACGGGCTATTGTAATGACCTTATTTTTCATAATTCATTCTCCTTATCTGTTTGAATTCATAAATCATAAATACCACCGCAATAATAAATGCAACACCGTCTGCTGCCGGACCAGCCCACAAAGCCGCCTCAACTCCTCCAAGAGCTGCAAAAATTAAAATAGCAGGACACTGACAAATAACCTGTCTTACCAATGTTAAAATGCAAGATTTAACTGGTTTTCCAATGGACTGAATAAATACACCGGAAACATTCACCACTGCAACAAGAATAACAAACATCAGATAGATTCTGAATGCCTTGCAGGCAAATGTTGTATACAGTTCGCCTTCGTTGCCGAAGATGCCTGAAATATGTTCGGGAATAAACTGGAAGCCGAGGAAGGCAATCGCACTGACGATAACAGCGGCGATCACGCAGGTCTTATAGGTTTTCTTTACACGGTCATACTTCTTTGCGCCGTAGTTAAAGCTAATGATCGGTTGTCCGCCGATGGCGATACCTGCGATAATGTTGGTAAGTACGGAGTTTACCTTCATGGCAATTCCCATTGCAGTCATTGGGATATCCTCTCCGTAAGCAGACTGTGCGCCATACTTTACAAGAACATTGTTCATTACAATGGTCAGGATAACAATTTCCGCCTGCGTGATAAAACTGGATACGCCAATTGCGCAAACACGTCCGATAACTGAACCTTTCATTTTAAAACAATCTTTGGTAAGATGCACATTTTTAAGCTTGAAGATACAGATCAGGGAAATAATAAATGAAATTGCCTGACCAAGAATCGTTGCCCATGCAGCACCTTTAATGCCCCATTCAAGACCATACATAAACCATGCATCAAGACCTACATTGATAATAGCACCGGAAAGCATGGAGAACATAGCCATTTTAGGATTCCCGTCAGATCTTATGATCTGATTCAAACCGGAATACATAATGACAAACGGAAATCCTGCAATGATAATGCGTCCGTATTCGATTGCAAGGAGTTTATTTGCTGTCGTAGCTCCAAAGATATTGAGCAGCGGCGATATAAATACTTCGCAGAGCAGCGGCAGAATAACAGCAAGCAATATAAGTGAAACAATTGTATTGCCAACGCCTTTGTCAGCTTCTTTGTTTTTGCCCTTTCCCATATTAAGATTCATATACGCTGCACAGCCGCAGCCGAGCAGCATTGCCAGACCGTGAGCCAGTGCGGTTATCGGAAATACAACATTGGTAGCGCCATTGCCTAAATATCCTATTTTATTTCCGATAAAAATCTGGTCTACAATGTTATAGAGTGCTGTTACGGTAAGAGAAATAACACTGGGGATTGCAAATTTGGCCACTAAATTTCCTATAGGCTTAACCGCAAGCTCATTTTGGTTTTCAACGTTTTTTTCCTTGTTTGACATTTTATCTACCTCCGCTTATTATAAGTCGCAAGCGACTTATATATTTGTTTATAAAGGGCAAGCCAGATAAGCAAGCCCTATGATATACTATATTTAAGATACATTTTGTATCATCACTTTAATCATTCCATCTAAAAAATCTTCCTGTTCAGATGATATTCCATCAAATAATTGCTCTTTTATTTTTTCAATTTTATCATGAATACACTCTGAAAGACTTATTGCTTCTTCGGTTGGAATGATTCTTTTATACCTACGGTCAGAAGAGAGCGTTTCTGTTACAATCATACCACCTTCTTCCATTCGGCTTAATATACTGCTGACAGTAGGATGAGTCAGACCAAGACTGTATTCTATATCTTTCTGACATATCTCCTTATCTACATTCTGTTTCAGATATCCAATTACAGTAGCCTGTGTATAAGTAAGACCAATATCCGCCATTTCATTATTCAAAATACGCTCAATTGCTGTATTCAATATTTTAAATTGCAGAAGCTTCATGTTGCTCCCTCCTTCTCAATACGTTGCTTGCGACTTATTATATCACATTCTTTTCGTTTTGTCAATAGCTTTTTTGAAAATTCAGAAAATTTCTTGAAATACTTTACCTTGTTGTCGAAAATCTTAAACTCTGCAAAAGAAGCAGAACCAATGAACTCAAAATACATTTACCTTGTAAAATAATTTTCAATTATGACAGGCTGTGAAAAAATGCCCGCAATCATATGACCATAAACAATTTTCATTTTCTACTGCAAGGTTAATGTAAAAAAGTCCTCTCGAATTTGCGAGAGGACTTTTTACTCAATGCAATATATTAGTCGGTGGCAAACAGACATGATCTTTACATATATAGTAGGTCATTTCATCATTCAAAAGAGGATATTTTTCATTTTCCCTCATCACCGATATATTTGCTAAAAACGAGACACTTATCTTTACTTTCTCCGAATCTAAATCATTCTTCAAAGCAACAATAATATGCTCCGGAGGATTTTCGTACAGCATTTTTGTCAACAGAAACATACAATGTCCTGCCGGATAATCGCTCGCTTGAGATGACAAAAATGCAATTTGTTTTTCTGCAAATTCACGGTATTTCTCATTCTCCGTAAGCTGATACAATCTGACAAAATTATATGCCATGACAGAATTTCCGCTTGGAATCGCTCCGTCATAGGTCTCTTTAGGATTCATGAAAAGTTCTGTATTTTCCGATTCAGAAAGATAAAAACCGTCTTTTAGATCATCTGCAAATCGTCTGACTGCTTCATCACAGAATCGTTCTGATTTTTCCAGATAAGCTTTGTCAAATGTGGAATTATACAGTTCGATAAGAGCAGTGACATAGAATGCATAATCGACCAGAAAACTGTTTTCTGAGTGTTTTCCGTCACGCCAACTTGTATAAAGTCGAGTACCCTTACACAAATTTTCCTCAATAAACTTTTGTGCATTGACAGCAGCGTTCAGATATTTTTCATTGTGTGAAATGAATGATTCATATTAAAGGAGCTGTTTATCATGGTAACTAAAAAAGAAGATGCAAAGAAAAGAATGTTCAAAGGTGTTTCGCTGGATTCGCTGGCAGTCGGCGAAAAATCTATTGTCTGCAAAATGAATTATGTTGAGGGGAATTTTGCAGCGCTTCATCAGCATCCTCACGAGCAGAGCGGATATGTAATTTCAGGTAAATACCGCATGACGGTTGACGGGAAAGAATATGAATTGCAGCCAGGAGACAGTTATGCAATTCCGGGGAATGTACTACATTCATTTGAAGTCATTGAGGGTGGCGAGGTAATTGATGTATTTACGCCAATCAGAGAGGACTATTTATAAGATGAAAGATAATGAAAGTGTTTTTCATAATAAAAAAGCTCTTGCAATTCTGTCAATCGGCACAATTACCATACTGGGAAGCATGGCAGTTTCGCCTGCACTTGCAGGAATAAAAAATACACTGATTTTGGGAATTATTCTTTATTTAATTGGTGGTGTTGGCGGAGGTCTTATGGCAAATTTTTATTCCATGCTCACAGCAAGGGCAATTCTTGGCATAAGCTGCGGACTTTTAATGCCGCTCGCCCAGACGTTAATTAGCGCTAATTTTTCAGGAGAATTCAAAGAACGACTAACAGGTTATCCTGCATCCGCTTCTTACCTGATGGGAATTATTGCATCATTTACAGTCGGAAAAATTGCAGTGATTCACTGGAGGCTGGCTTTTCTTGTGTACTTTATTGCTTTTATAGTGTTATACATGAACATCAGATATCTACCAAAAGACAAACATAGCACCAATAGTGTGTTCTTGCATGAAAATACAAAAATAAATAAAAAAGCTATACCGATTATTATAAGTATGACACTTATAAACATTGCATTTTACACCTTTTCTACAAGTATCGCATTGTTTATGAAAAACGAACATATCGGCAATGACAGTACATCAGGCTATGTGGTAGCCGTATTTATGGCTGCTGGATTTTTTGTTGGGCTTATTACAGTGAATGTCCGCAAAGCAACAGGAGATTTTTCTACAGTAATAGCTGCTGTTGCAATGGGTATGGGATATATAATGATGTCACTGACAAATGCACTATCATTGCTGATGATGTCTGCTGCCTTAATCAGCAGCAGCTACAGTATTTTCTATTCCAATATTTTTCTTAAGATAGGAAAGATTTCGTCCTCATCAAATGAAAATAAAAAACTGATTACATATGCTACGGCGGCAATGTCTACAGGTCAAACAGTTTCCGTTTATATATTGAAATTGACTGAATCTCTCCTCGGATATGAAGGCTATCGTTTTCGATTTGCCTTTTTGGGAATATCACTTTTTATTGCAGCGACTATAATTACAATTTTGATATTCATACACCGTAAGAAAAAACAGATTTACAATAGCAAAGATACCCGAAATGGATAAAGTCAAAATATTTCCAATACTGATTTCTGATTTTCTTTTTTGCGATGTTTTTCCGGATGCTTTGTCAAAAATTTAAAAACAGAATTTAATCAGCGTTTCCTTAAATAAAACTATCTCTAAGTCTCTCTAAAAACAACTCAGCAGTGGAAGAAAAAACCTGATATTTTTCCCATATAATATTTAATCCCGAATCCAATCTTGGTTCAAGCGGTCTGAAACAAAGAGTGCTATTTTCAGAAGTGTTCGCAATTTTATCAATGACAACAGCATATCCAAGTCCTGCATTTACCATAATTGCCGCATTGTAGACAAGATTAAAGGTGGTCACAACATTCAACTTATCAAAATCCTCTCCAAACCACTGTACAAATTCATTTTTACTCCGTTCTTGCGACAGTGCTTGACGGGAACATATCAATGAGATTCCAATCAAGTCTTCTTTGCATATTGTTTCTTTTTCTGCCAAAGGAAGGTCTTTTCTCATAACAACATCCCAAGTATCTTAATGATTGTGTTGTGTACCAAATGTAAATCTTGTCAACTGGAAAGCCGCAGACTTATGCAAAGATGACAGATTAAATGTATTTGATCTGTATCTTATAAAACAGGAATTACTTAAACAAAAAATACGGAATTAATAAAAATTAGTTTAATTAAATTCTAAGCAATCCCAAATGTCATTGTAACACAATAAAAATAATGCAGCGTGATAAAATAGACGGATTTATCAACATTCCTCCGGATTCATTAAGAAAATGTATTTCGGAAACTTGTCCACTTTTTCGGCTCGCCGTTTCAATCATAAAACGTGAAGTGGCGATCGATTTTATGAAGAGTCCCCCATATCAAGGACA
>JAAGKN010000107.1_pt1 | contig 56822 bp, 44 predicted proteins | sample 6206371 | NCBI WGS metagenome assembly JAAGKN01 (sample SAMN11533720, study PRJNA540317) | gut metagenome | isolation source: fecal pellets from male and female animal of same cohort | host: Peromyscus leucopus | place: USA:CA | collected 2017
GGAAAGAACCAAGTGAAAACGAAGTTCTGTTTCTGGAAGATTCCAACGGCTTCCTCCTGTAAGACGCAAACAAGAATAACTGTAACCAAAGTAATGTCGAAGCTGGTGTTTGTTTTTGGAAGATCCATGAAGAATTCATGATTGTCATCATGAACAGTACGGTGACGAAAGCTGACGGGAAATACCCAGTCTCCATATCGAACCTGGAAGTCAAGCCGTCAAACGCCGACGATAGTGAACAGCGAAAATAGGAAGTCGCCGGACAAAGCAAGCCCTGGCTCCTGAAGAAATTCTTCAGGGAGCCAGGGCTTTTTGCGTTCTGGACTTGAATAGCATGCCGATCTAATCTGAGCGCTTGAGCTGGAAGGTAATCAGTCCATCTGCACTTTGCATGATCAGAATATTTTTAAGACTCATGAGATGAATGGCTCCATGATCCGCTGTATTGATCCGGTCAATTCCCAGTTCATTCATCGTTTTTAAAACGCTGAGCTTTGGATGGCCATAGCGGTTTTCAAAACCGGAAGATATTAAGGCCAGCCTGGGATTGACTGCTTTGAGAAATTCTTTGCAGGAGCTTGTATCGGATCCATGATGGCCGAGCTTTAATATGTCTGCCTGAACGTCGTATTGTTCAAGAAGCTGCTTTTCAATGTGGATCGAGGCATCACCCGTATACAAATAGCGAAAGCCATCGTATCCAAACAGGCAAATCTGACTTTGATCATTTTCATCCTCAGGATCCGCTGCCCGCTGCTGGAGCAGGAAGTGAAAATCATAATTTACATCCAGTGATTCGTCTCCCTGGCGCACAATGTTTTTGACAGAATAATTTGTGCTCAAGGATTCAGCCGCTCCATCATGGTCAAAATCTCCATGGCTGAGCACTAAACCAGTCAGCTGGTGAATTTGCCTGGATTGTAAAAACGGAATAAACAGCTCCTGGGCATTGTCGTGATTGAAGCGGCCTGCTGCATCGATCATAATGGCGCTTTTCTTGAATGGCTCGACAATGAGTGCTGCATCACCCTGGCCAACATCGATCTGGTAGACATGGAAAAATGGGTCCAGGCTCCAGATAAAGGGATAGAGGCAAAATACAACCAAAGCGGCTGCCATTTTCATCCGGCTCCACTTCCATGCCAGCTGTAAAATCAATCCTGCTGCAATTGCTCCATACCAGAAAGGTGCCTGTCCATAAACTGTGCACCAGTCCAGGGAAAAAACGGCTTTCGACAATAAATCTTCCAGAAACAAACCATACGCTTCAAGAAAAAGACCAGGAATGGCCAGCAGGAAAAACCATCCCAGCAACGTTCGCAGCCAGAGAAACATCCCCAGATAAAGCAGGTTCAGCTTGCCCATCCATAAGATCTGGCAAAAAGCGCACCAGAAAATCTGCATAATCTTCTTATGGCCATTTTTCAGGACAAAATGGCCCAGAAATGAAAGACCAGCGGGCAAGACCAGTGAAAGAGATCCGGCATATTCTGGACAAAAGACCAGGAATAAGAAGACAGAAGCAGGCCAGCGCCAGGACCAGGTTTTAAAAATATTGCCTGCAAGACCAAACAGAAAAACCCGCAAAGCCGCAGTGGTGGCGGGAAAAAGCAGCAGGAAAGAAAACTGGATGCCGCTTAAAATCCAGCCTGCTATCGAGCGCCCGAACCATCGATTGAGCCGGGTTTTCAAAACACTGCTTAAAGCAATTAAAGGCAGTCCCAGTGAAGAAAGCCAGTCCAGATTTTCATCTTCCGTAATTCCATAACAAAGCAGCCTGTATAACAAACTTGCTTTTCGACTGGCAATGAAGTCCCATACCCATCCTTGCAAAGAAAATGATCTGGGCTGGATGACTTCTTTCTGGTCAGCCAGATAAGCGATTCCCTGGGTATGGAGATAGCTTTCAAAGCTAAACAAACCAGGGTTATTGAGGGAATGAACGGACTGAAAATCCGAAAGATAAAGTTTATCTCCCAGTCCCACTTCTTCTGGCTCATAAAAAACGACTCGCACTGATCCTTTGCATGCAATACCATATTTGGCTTTTAAAACGACGACGGAATATTCGCCAGCAACCGGTTTTTCAAGATTGGGCTTTTGCAGGGCGAGCGACAGTTCAAAAAGACTGAAAACAGCCAGCCAGAGAATACAAAGGAACAGTTTTCTTCTGGAAAAGCGAAGACAGAGCAGAAAACAAAACAGGAAGGCTCCGGCCAAATGAACAGAGAAATTGCCGGCCAGCGCAATCAGCCATAAAGCCAGTGCAGCCAGAATCCAGAAGGCTTCATTTTTTAAGCCTTCTTCGATCCTGTTTCCCATTTGTGCAGATCTTTTTCTGGAAGAGGGGCATTTGCCTGGGGATGACTGGTGCGGTCTAAAGGGCAATGAAGTCTTTGAGCTGTTCATATTTTTTCGGCCCAATTCCAGAAACTTCCATCAGCTGCTCGAGGCTTTGAAAAGGACTGATGCTGCGGTATTCAACAATACGCGCGGCCATTGACTCGCCAATACCGGGTAAAGCCATCAGTTCTTCCGCAGATGCGGAATTAATCGAGATCAGGGAGCTGCTGCCATCAGCTTCTTTCTTGCCAATGACAATCACCTGGCCAGGATGGACTTCTTCCATTAAACGGATATTTGACAAGTCTGCAAACTCCAGAGCTCCGCCAGCCTGTCCAATCAGATCCTGGATCGAGGCACCGTTTTTTAGGGTGTAGATTCCAGGTTCGCTTACCGCGCCTTTGACTTCGGCTGAAATGGTATCGGGTGCCGCTTTTTCCAGAGAAACGGGGGTAATCCGGCCAGTCAGGCTGGAAGCGAACAAAACCATAAAAACCAGCGGACCGGCAGCTTTTTGAAGTATTTTCATACTCGAATATAAGCTTGATCTTTGGGTTTTCTATCAGGCCTTTCAACTTTTTTAATTGGGGCCTGGCCTATAAGCTATTGATTCTGGGCTCATTGTTCAGAAGAGAGAATTGTTTTGATTTGCGCCTTTTTGTTCTGGGTGGAGTTTTCACGATACTGGCTGGGAGTCATCCCGGTTTTTTCATGAAAAATTCTGGAGAAGTATAACCGGTCTTCGTATCCGACCGAATAGGCAATAGTGCTGATGGGCAGGTCGGTTGTTTCCAGCAGCAGGCAGGCTTCACGTTCTTTGGCGTTCCAGATCGTTTCTTTAATTGTTGATCCGGTTTTGCGGGTGAAAAGCCGGGAGGCATGGGAGCGGCTGATTCCAATGTCCCGGCACATTTCCTCTACCCGGATTGGTTCATTGACATGGAGCGTAATCCAGGAAAGAATCTGCGTCACAATCTGGTCATCGTTCTGGCGGATGTTTTCCTTACGATCCGGAAAGGTGCAGATTAAAAACTCCAGCAGCTGGCAAGCCATTTCCATCAGCCGCAATTCGCGCAATCCAGGCTCTAAAGCGTATCCTTGCTGGGTCCGGATAAAAATCAAAGCCAGCTGATCATCCTGGGTGTAATGCGCTACTGGTTCTTTCAGCAGCGTGGTGCGGGCTAAAAATTCCGGAACCCGGTTTCCCTGCAGGCCTACCCATCCATAGGCCCAGGGATCTTGTTCATCTGCCTGGTAGAAAATCTCCTTGCCAGCGGGGCATAAAAACAAATCCCCGGCTTTTAAGTGCCAGGTTTTGTCTTCAAGACGAAAAATTCATTTTCCCTGGGTAATGTAGTGGATCAGCCAGCTTTTGCGCACAGCTGGTCCATAGGAATGGCCAGGCGCACACTCCTCATAGCCGTTTGTATACACCGACAAATCCGAGCCCATATAAAAATCAGTCGCATTCGTTAACGTTCGCATAAGCACAAATCTCCATATCTCCGCTACTTTTATGTATATCTTCCATAGCCGCCTTTGTCTATACTTAAGCATGTAAACGGTACCGGTTAAGACTCATAAGGAGATCAGAAAATGATAGAAAAAATTACGGAAAAGATTGTCCCAATCGCTGCAAAGATCCAGGACAACAAATTCCTGACTGCTTTGCGGGATGGCTTCATGGCAGCCTTCCCGGCGACGATGTTTGCTTCTTTTGCCATGATTATTCAATACCTGCCATCCACGTTTGGCTTCGATCAGTTCCTGCCGGCTGCTGTGATGGACTTTCTCAATGGCTTTTTAGGCCCGGTCGGCAATGCAACAATGGCCTTGTCTTCCATCTTTATCTGCTTTGGCGTGGCCTATCACCTGGCTGCCAAAACCGAAGGAAACAAGCTGTTTTCCGGCCTGATTTCCCTGACTTGCTTCTTTTTGCTGCTGCCCTTTGAGCAGACGGATGCGGGCACATTTATGCCAGTCGTCCGGCTGGGAAGCCAGGGAATGTTTGTAGCGATCCTTACCGCGGTCTTTGCGACTTTGCTTTTTAACTGGATCGAGAAAAAAGACTTTACGATCAAAATGCCAAAACAGGTGCCCAGCGGCATTGCCAAGTCCTTTCTGGCCGTATTGCCCTCCGCTGTCACCTTTCTGGTATTCAATATTGTCCGCTACGCTTTCACCTTTACGCCATGGGAAAACGTCTTTGACTTCCTGTTCAGCATGCTGCAGCAGCCCCTGACTTCCCTTGGTTCCAGTCTGCCGGCAACTTTGATTGCTGTTTTTGCCGCCCAGATTCTCTGGTGGTTTGGTGTTCATGGCCAGGCGGTGGTCAATACCGTCATGGATCCGCTCTGGTCTGCAATGGCTCTGGAAAACTATGCAGCCTATCAGGCTGGTCAGGCACTGCCGCATATCGTGAATACCACATTCATGGGGGTCTTCCCGATGCTTGGCGGCAATGGAATGACCCTGGGCATCATCCTGCTGTTCTTGTTCATGGCCCGCAGTGCCCGCATGAAATCCACGATCCGGATGGTTGCTGCGCCTTCGTTCTTTAACATCTCGGAGCCAATTACGTTTGGCTTGCCGGTTGTAATGAATCCAATGGTCTTTATTCCATGGATCCTGGCCCCGATTGTCACAGTCATCATCAGCTACCTGGCGATTGCGGCTGGAATTGTGCCGCGCCCGATTGGGATTACTGTTGTCTGGACGACTCCGGTTTTCCTTTCCGGCTGGATTGGCACCGGCTCAATTATGGGCGGACTGCTGCAGCTGGTTAACCTGGTGGTGTCGACATTAATCTGGTTCCCATTCATTAAAGCCCTGGATAATTCCTACTTGAAAGAGGAAGAAATCAAGGAAGAAGACGAAGACGATCTGTCAATGTTTGAACTGGAATAAACCCGGGGATTCAGGATAGTGCTTCTGAATGTAAAGACATGAAATGTCAGAAGCAAAGAGCATTTCGCGATAAAAATGGAGCCTGAAAGCCGGCAGAAAAGCAGCGGGCGGCTTCAAGTCTTTACCTCAAAAAGAAATATATAAAAGTGCAGGTGAAAGCAGCCTGCACTCTTTTGAAAAATGGATCCTGGAGGCCGGTTTGAATCCGGTGCCTGAAAGCCGATAAACAAGGCTGATCAGAAAAGGGATACCGCTATCCAGCCCAAAAAACGAAAAAACAGCAGAAAAATAGAAAGCGAGGGACCATCATGAGAAATTTCCTGTCATATACCCGAATGCTGTCCGTAAACCCAGATCGTTTGCATGAAGCGATTTGTAACGCCCAGCTGGAGTATTTTAAACACTACAGCAAAAAGATTGTGACTTTGGAAGAAGGCCTGAAGATCAGCCGGGACTTCTATACCAAAATCAACAATGCCAAAGTACGCGGCAAAAGCGTGCTTGCCGTTTTAAACGAAAATGAAATTGTTTTAAAGCATGTCTATGGCGACAATACGATTGAAAGTGCCTGGCGGCTTGAACCGGGGCAGGAGGGCGTGCGCCTGACGTATCAGGAGACCAATGATCTGGCAGATGCCAGCAAGCAGCGAAACTTTGCACTCGTTTCGCTGGTCTACCAGTTCTTTTTCCGGCGGCAGACAAAGAAGCGTTTTGACTACCTGGTTGCGCAATGCCAGAAATCCGCCTGGACTGCCCAGACGGAGGTGGCTTCGTGATCCGCCAGCAAGGCCGCTTCTTCCATCTTTGCGATGGCGCGATCAGCTATATTCTGGAAATCCTGGACGATGGCACACCCGGCCATGTTTATTTTGGAGCGGCGATGGCGGATCTTGAGCTGGAAGATCTGGAATATATGGCCAGACGCTGCGGCAAGTCCACCGGCACGGTAAAAGCCATTGCCGGGACCAGTTTTTCGCTGGCCGACCAGATGCTCGAATACCCAGTCTATGGAACGACGAGTTTCCTGGAGCCGGCTTTGGCGATGGAGCAGGAAGGAATGCCATTGTACCTGCGCCTGGCGTATACCGGATTTGAGATTCGCGATGGAAAAGAAAAATCCATGCCTGGCCCCCAGACCCGACCTGATCCCAAAGCCCAGAGCCTGATCCTGCATTTAGCAGACCGGGATGCCCAGGTGGAGGTGGACTTGTCGTATACCATCTACATGCAAGGCGCAACGGTTGTACGAAGTGCGAAAATCACCAACCTGGCCAATTGCCCCCGCAATCTGACCCATGCGGCCAGCGGAGTGCTGAATGTGCGGGATACGGGTTGGAACTGGATTCATCTCAACGGCAGCTGGGCCAGGGAAAGACAGATTGTCGAACAGGCACTCGTTCCTGGAACAGCGGTCATCGAAAGCCTGACTGGAGCCAGCTCTCACCAGTGCAATCCATGGAATGCACTGGTAAAAAGTCCAGATAGTCCAGCTTCCTGCCAGGGAGACAATAATCTGGCGTATGGATGCAATCTGGTTTATTCCTCGAATTTTAAAGCCCAGGCCGATATTAATGAATTTGGTCTGCTGCGCGTGATGGAAGGTATTCATCCGCTGACTTTTGGCTGGACGCTCCAGCCGCTGGCTTCTTTCCAGACGCCGGAGATGCTGCTGTTTTGCAGTATTGAAGGCCTGGATGGACTTTCCCGGGTTTCCTCCCGCTTTTTACGGGATCATCTGATCAATCCTAATTTTGTATATAAGCGCCGTCCGGTTTGCCTGAACAGCTGGGAAGCAGTCTATTTTACGCTGAATGAGCAAAACCTGCTTGAGCTGGCCAGAGAAGCGGCAAAATGCGGAATTGATTGCTTTGTAGTCGATGATGGCTGGTTTGGTCATCGCGATCTGGACAACAGTTCTCTTGGCGACTGGTATCCGGACCAGAAAAAATTTCCGTCCGGCCTGGATGCCTTTGCCCGCCAGATCCGCAGCCTGGGAATGCAGTTTGGCTTGTGGTTTGAGCCGGAAATGATCAGTGAAGACTCCGAGCTGTATGGCAAACATCCCCAATGGGCAGTCAAGCCCCCCGCAGGCCAGTATTCGGTTGGCCGCAGCCAGCTGGTCCTGGATTTTTCGTGCCCGGAAGTTGTGGAGTATATTTTCAGGCAGATGTGCCAGGTGATTGAAAGCACAAAGCTTTCTTATATTAAATGGGACATGAACCGTTCCATTACCGAAGCTTACTCGCAGTATCTGGCCCAGGAAAAAGAGGGCCAGAAGGAATTTTTCTACCGCTATATTTATGGAGTTTATGCATTGTATGAAAAACTGACGGAAGCCTATCCCGATGTACTGATTGAAGGATGTGCGGCTGGAGGCGGACGGTTCGATCCGGGCATTCTCTATTATTCGCCGCAAATCTGGACTTCAGACAATACGGATGCTTTTGACCGGCTCAAAATCCAGTGTGCAACCTCGCTGGCCTACCCGCTCAGTACGCTTTCCAACCATATTTCCCAATTCCCCTCGCACCAGACGGGCCGCACTTTTACCAGCGAATTCCAGAAAGATGTCGCTCTCTTTGGCATCTTTGGCTATGAGCTTAACCTGATCGAAGATCACCGGTTTTCTCCGGCGGATCTGACCGGACAGATTGGGCAGTACCGGCAGATGGAACCGGCAATTTTACATGGCGATTTTTATCATCTGGCCAGTCCTTTTGCCAGCAATGAACCAGCGGTTGCGCTGTATTGGGATGGAAAAAGACCTCAGTCCGCCCCGAAAACAGCCTCGAACAGCCATCAGGTTTTATCGAAGCAGGAGCAGGCTTTTGTCGGCTTTTACCAGACGCTCTCTTCGCTTCACAGCATTTACCGCCCTGCCTTGCCGCTGCCCTTTTTAGCGGATGGACAATACCTTATCCAGCCGCTGCAGGCGCAATCGTCCATGCAGCTCCACCTGGATCTGGAGGAAGAAAATCCTGGAAAACAAACGTCTGATTCACAATCTGCCCGGAATATGGAGCCTGAAGTTATCCGCGGCCAGCTGCTGCGCCATGACGGCTTGCGCAAGCCTGTCAAAAATAATGGATCCAACCGCAACGTGGCGCAGTTTATCGGTGATTTCCAGGCAATGATTATGGAATTGAAAAAAATCGGCTGATCTCAGCGAAAATCCTGCCAGTCAAAATCCATTGCAGACCATACAAAATGGCCAGCAGACCGCGAATAGCGCGGCTTGCTGGCCATTTTCTGATGCAAAGAAAACCTGGTTTTAATCGGCAGTTTTTCCCAGCTTGCGATACACCGTAAGCAGCATTGTAAAAAAGCACAAGCTGCCGCCAATAACGTTGGAGACCGGTTCTGCCGCAAAGACACCCATCGGTCCAAACCATACCGGCAGCAGGAATGTCAGCGGGACAACAAGAATGACTTTGCGAAACAGGGAGAAGAAAATCGCCTGGCTGCGCCGGTTGAGCGATTTAAAGACCGTCTGGCCCGCATACTGCAAAGCCTGGAACACAAAAGCAAAAAAGTAGGTCGTCAAAGCCGGAATCGCACTTTGAACAAGTTCAGTTTCCTGGTTGAACAGGCGGATAAAGATTTCCGGCCCGAGCAGAATCGCCAGCCAGACCAGGGCAGTATAGGCCAGGCCCAGAATCGTCAGCAGCCGGATTGCCTGCCGGACGCGCAAAAACTGTCTGGCTCCATAGTTATAAGAAAGAATGGGACTTGCTCCATCTGTCAGCCCAAAAATCGGCGTATCCAGAATCTGGCGCACGGAGCTGACAATCGTCATGACGGAAATGTATAAATCGCCGCCGGTAGTCGAGAGAACGGTATTGGAAACCGACTGTACGAGCGAATTGGTGCACTGCATGACAAATCCCGCAAAGCCAAGCGAGACGATCTTGCGGCTGCAGGCCAGATTCAGCTTTGTGTTGAGAATATTGAGCTCCAGTTTCAAAACGGCTTGCCGGCGTTTGAGGAAAAAGAGAATAACCAGGGCCGAAACGGCTTGTGAAATAACTGTCGCAATCGCCGCGCCGGCAATGCCCCAGCCAAAAACAAAAATCATAATGGGATCGAGCACAATATTCAGGATCGCCCCCACAGCAATCGTGGACATTCCCGCCAGGACAAATCCCTGCGCATTGAGAAATGGATTCATCCCGGTGGCAATCATGGAAAAAAGCGTCCCGGCCAGGACGATGCGCAAATAGGGTAATCCATACGCCAGATTGGCCAGGCTGGCTCCCATAAGCAAAAGAATCGGCTGGGCCAGCAGCTCGCCGGTAACAGTCAGCACCAGCCCGGTCCAGACAATCAGCTGGAAGGACGTATTTTGCAGCTGAGTACCCGAGGCAAAGTCTTTGCGCCCGCAAGCCATTGCCGCCAGGGGAGCGCCGCCCGATCCATATAAATTGGCAAAAGCCAGGATCAGTGTCAGCACCGGAAAACAAAGCCCGATTCCACCTAAAGCCAGGCGGCCCTGGCCAGGAATCTGGCCAATATACATGCGATCAACAATGTTGTAGAGAAGCGACAGCACCTGGGCGGCCATCATGGGACCGGCCGCAAACAGCACAGCTTTCAAAATGCTTCCCTGACCATAATTCAGCGGTTTCATGAAGCGATTATAGCACCAGGCCAGATCCGCAGAAATAAGCCCGGGTCAATGGAGATCAGCCATTTTCCGATCCAGCTTTAGCGGAAAACTGCCAGATACCGCAAAAATAAATCCGGCAGCCTGCAATATCTGTTGCTGGATTCTGAAATCCCGGCGATTGGAACTGCAATTTACTGCAATGATAAAAATAAATATCTAACTGTTTAATTCTTTAATTATCGTTGCACCTTTATCTGCTCTTCAAACCCCAAAATGCGGGCACATCTGTAAAAGAGATTCTTGAATTTTCTTATACTTTGCATATTCAGCAATGATCAGTACCGAACAGTTTTGTCATCGGAAAGGAGGGAAAGTCATGAAACCGGTCTGGCAAAAAACAGTCCATTTTCTGCTTGCCTTTCTTCTGATCTGCTCAAATATTCAGCCTGTTTTTGCCCGGCAAATTCCAGAAACCGGCACGATGAGCACCTGCGCAATGAATTCAGCTGGGATCAGGACCAGGCCAGGGGTTACAAACTCAGAAAGCCAGAAAGAAAGACCTCTCTTGTCTGCCTCTTCAAGCCAGGTCTTTGATCATTCTTCTGTTCAGTCTGTAAATCCGTCTTTAGCGTCTTCCCGCTTATCTGCCGGTTCGTCCGGTTTTTTGATGCCGCAGCGTCCCGCCGGGCGGCTGACAGATTCATCAAAAACAAAAAGCGGCCAGACTTTTGAGGATTCTTCTGCACAGAATTCCAATGATTTTGATGAAGTTTCATCCAGCCAGCAAGCTTCTGCCCCTCAGGCTGATCAGGATCAAAGTGAGGATTCGGGCAGTCAGCTTCTGGATGATGAGCCCTGGGATGGATTGTATCTGGTCATCTGGAAAATCAAGAAGCCTGGCGAAAGCGATTTTAAACAAGTCTATTCGACCCGCCAGTCCTATCATTCCCACTTGAAAGATTACTGGGTCAGCCAGGAACTGGCCCCGTTAACCCTGGTTGATCATGGCCAGCTGTATGTCATGACGTTCTGGTACGATAATCCCTCGCTGGATAAGCCCTGCATTATTGATTTGTTGTGGGGCGATGCAACCTTTTATGCCAGCTATGTTCCCGCCAGCACGATCACCGTGACCAATTATGTTAACTCCACCGATTCTGCCACCCTCAGCCAGAAATACCCCATTGCTTTGCATACGCAAATTGACATGATCCAGGCTGCCAGCGGCATTGTGTGCCTGGATGATCCTGCCCAGCAATGGACCGTGAACCAGATGAACCAGGATTTTGCGGCCAATGAAACGAAAACATTTGTTGTGCCCAAAGGAGAAGACATTACCGCCACTCAGACTGACTTGTCCGCGCAAGGTTTTATGCAGTATGGCCTGAAAGACAAAACCCTGATTCCGGGCTTGAAAGTGGATGCCATTATCGATGCAGATGAAGGCAGCCCCTTTAACGTAGTGAATTCCAAATCGTCCTATATCGGCCAGCCGGCTTTTGCCTATGGCCGGCTTGAAGATCATCCTCAGACTCTGGCCGGACTGGGAATGGCGAAATTTTATAGTCCCGAGATCCTGGAAGCCAGCCTGCTTCGGCCCGGCCTGGTCAGCAATTACTATGGAACGGATGACTTTTCCGTGGATCCTCCACAGCAGCTCAAAGAATATCCGGCTGGTTTTAACCAGCTGGATGAAAACAAGCAGGTTATTTTGCATCAGGATGGCCAGGACTGGTATTACCAGGATTCAGCTGTATCATCCGATCATGATTACTTCTACACGGTGACCTGGACCAGAGCCTTCCTGGCTGAGGGAGTTGAAGCTGGAAGCAACGATATGTATCCCGCCTCAAACCAGGAAGCCTATCGCCTGGAAGGCGAGATTTCGCGTTATGTCAACGTGCATTTTAAAGTCCGGCTGCCTGGCCAGACGACCTTTAGCGACGTCTCTGGCCATAACGCTGCCGCTGTGAAATGGAATCAGCCTTTAAGCCAGCTGGATTTTCCCGATGAAAAACAGCTGCCGCAAAGTACAGCCTGGAATGACCTGGACTGGCAGCTCACGACCTGGTATGACACGCCCGAGCTTGATTCCAGCCTGGATCGAAGCCAGCAAGTGGATCAGGCAATGACTTTGTATGCTGCCTATATTCCTGTCAATCCTGTGTATACGTATGGTCAGATTATCAATGCGCAAGGACAGGTGGAAGCATGGATGGGACTGGGTCTGGCCAGCGTTCAGGGGATTGAATTGCCTGTGGCTTCGCAGGCTCCGCAAAATGTAAATCTGCTCGACAAAGCCGCCGATATTGCCTGGCCGGATCATTACCCGACGATCAGATGGCAGGGGGAAAACTATACCTGTGTCAAATCCAGTCCGGCTCCCGGACAATACTGCGTGAAATGGAAAACCCTGGAAGCCAGAGATGAAATCATAGCAGGCGCCAATCAGGCCTATACTCCCGAAGCCAGAAGCGCCTATTGGCTGATTGGTGAAATTGAAATTAACCCCATTCGGTATGAAGTGCAGTTTGTTTACCAGTATCCAGGCCAGTCGGGCTTTACCCTGCTCAAAACCCTGACGATCGAATCAGGCCGGACAATCGCTAAAGACCAGATTCCAGCGCCCGATGATCCCGTCTGGATTTACCAGCCCAGAACCCGTCAGGCGGCGATCGCTTCCGCCTGGTCGATGGATGCCAATGGCCAGCAGGCGGCTGATTTCAGCCAGCCCATCCAGGCCAATACAACGTTTTACAAACGGTATATCCCGGCAAACCGGCTTGGCGTTTGCAACATCAACAACTCCTTGCTTAGTGATGACCAGACGCTGACGATCAACTTTTCCGGGCAGAGCCCGGGATTGAATGCGATGATCCCTGAAGATTATGCCTCGATTTATGGTTCCAGTCCGTTTATGTTTGCGCTGGATGAAACTTCAGGCCGCTGGCAGGCCCGGGCAGTCAGACTGAACCAGGAATATGGCTTTTATGCGCCCGACAATACCCGCCTGATGGCCAGCATAATCACCAGGCCGGACCAGGTTCAGACCTATTTCCAGTATCAGGACACGATTGTGACCGGGACAAAACTTGACGATCTGGCTTTGCCGGCCAATAGCGATCTGGATTTGCTTGTGATTACGGCCCAGGTCCCTTATCGCCAGCGTGAGGTTCAGGTCACAGGCATTTTGCCCGATGGAATGCAGGCAGCCCTGGGCACAGCCCAGGGGGCAGCCGGACCTTTGATTGACCCGCAGCAGGCGGCCAGTTTGGTCAATTACATGGACTATCATCCCCAGATTACCAAAGCGGATTCTACCTATCCCGCCCTGGTCTGGCAGGGCCAAACGTATGTATATGCTCCACCTCAATCGGCCCAGGCGGCCAAACCGGGCTTTTATACCATCGATGCCTGGCAAAGCCTGACGAAAGATACCAGCCAGAACACTGCCCGCTACGTGCTGGAAGGCAAGATCCGGTTCAATACGTATCATCTGGCCAGTTTTGAGATTAAAATGCCGGGCCAGGGCATTTTTGAAGATGTAGCTGGCTACAGCGATGTGAAAGTCCTGGACGGGCAGAAGATCCAAAGTGCCATCCCGCCCGCTTCTGTCATTCCCCCAGCCAGAGTGGTCGATGGCATTACATATGCATTCGATGGCTGGTATACCGATCCCAATCTGGAGCAGAAAGCCAGCCTGGATGATCTTTTACAAAAGGATCAGGTGTTTTATGGCCAGTATGTTCCTGTACGCCGGGTTTTTACCCTGACGGAACAGACGGTTTCGGGCAATATCGAAGCCGATCCCCAGGCAAAATTTGTATTCCAGATTGATTTTTATCCGGCTGGCAATGAAAAGATCGCAGCGCTGGATGGCCAGAAGCCCGATGCCCCCAATTCCTGGCACATTGAATTGTCCAGCCAGCAGAGTATCCAGTTTGAAATTCCGGATGGGACGGAATTTGCGATCACAGAAATTTCGCAGCAGCCGGAGTTGTATGCCACCGCGTGGTCGGTTCAAACGGGCGACTGCACCCAGGCCGCCCAGGACAGCTGCTCTACCGGACGACTGCAGGCGATAGGCGATGTTAGGGTAATTTTTACCAATACACGCCGCGGCGTGGTCCCCAGTGATTTTGAACCCCAAAACATGGGACCATGGCTTGGCCTGACAGCTGGCTTGCTTGTCCTGCTGGCTTTGATGTTTAAGAAGAGGCACGCATGAACCGTAAAGATCGAAAGACGTCATCAGCAAGCGAAAAGCAAAGTGCACCCGACAATTCCCTAAACGAAGGGATGAATGAAGCGATCCAAAGCGAAACTCAGAAAGATAAAGCCCAGATTTGGCTGTTTTTGCGCCGGCTGATTATTTTTGTTACGGCGATGGTTCTGCTTTTCGGGGTCGTTTTCCAAATTAAAGTAGTGGCGAATGATGACATGAAACCAGCCATGCGCATTGGCGATCTGGAGCTGGTGTATTGCCTGCCTGCCAAACGGAAAATGGACTCCGTCATCTGCTATCAGAAAAACGGCCAGCTTTACAATGGCCGGATTGTGGCGGAACCGGGCCAGAGCGTCGAGATCCGGGATGATGTGCTCTATGTCGATGGAGCAGCCATCAATAATCCCAATATTTATTTTTCGACTCCGGCTTATGAAGGAAATCTCGCGTATCCATTAAATCTTGGGGCGGATGAATACTTTGTACTTTGCGATTACCGCTTGGGCGGCTTTGACAGCCGCAATCTGGGTGTGGTGCAGGAAAAAGAAATTGTCGGCAATGTGATCACCATCCTGCGCCGCTCGCAAATCTGAAAATGAATTTGAAAGAACAGCAGCGAAAAACGAATCTGGATCTGGGTCATCGTCCGCTTCCGGATCTGGATAACTCGCAGAGGAGAAAATAAGTGAAACGCAGCAGAAAAACAATTATGGCCATAAGCGGCGGCTTTTGCGCCGCCTTGTCAGGAGCGGCGACGATGCTTCCTGCTTTGGCCTTAAATAACACCAATGGAACAGACCTTTCTGTTCCGATTGTCAAAACCCTGACCAAGAAAGCAGACGCTCCTGTACCAAATACCCCCATCACCTTCAGCGTCGAACCAGCTACTGCCCAGGCTATTGCCCAATCCGGAACCTCAACAATCGGCGGCTATACGGTTTTCCCTGGCGTTGGCAATGAAAAAGTCTTTGAGAGCACCTGCCAGATCCCAGCTCCTGACGAGGCTGTTCGTACAATCGATGCCTTTGGCAAGACAAGCTATACCTATCCCGCTCTGGATCTAAAACCCAAGATTGAAGCGGGAGCAGATGTCAGCAGTATTTTTAGCAAAGCCGGCATTTATCGCTATGTAGTGAAAGAAGTCGAGCCCGCATTTGCGGGCTTGAGCCAGGCCAATCCAGATACGTATTACTACATTGATGTATTTGTCGAAAATGACAGCACTGCCTCTGCGCCCAAGCTGCAGATGAAAGAAATCCTGGCCTGGAGCATTAACAGCCAGACCGGCCAGAACCAGGCGGAATCCGATTTCAAGACCGCCAGCTTCCCGTTTGCCAACGAATATAAGACGCAGAGCGTTACGGTCAACAAGACCATCACTGGCAATACGGCCGACCTAAATGATACGTTCAGGTTTCAGATTTCAATTACAGCGGATCATGCGGCCGATGTATTCAGCCTGACCGATGCCCAGAACCAGACGATCTTCCTTTCAGCCGGCACGGATCCTGTAACTGCCGAAGTAGAACTGGGCCAGAACCAGTCGTTCAGCATTGGCGGACTGAGCGCCGATGATTCTTACACCATTCAGGAAACCAATCCAGGGGCGTACCAGGTGCAGATCAATCCGAATGACGATACTTCGGTAACCATCGATACGCAAAGCAGCAGGGTAAGCGGAACGGCTGGTAATGCGGATCATAAAATTGGGTTTATAAATACCCGCACCGGAAATGTACCGACGGGATTTTTCGTTACGTATGGGCCGTATCTGATCGGCCTGGCGGCTTTTGGAGCGCTTGGCTATGCCATGTTCCACAAGAAAAAAGCCAGATAAACAAGCAGCGCCTGCTTTGCACCAGCTGGCTAAAGCGGCTGAAATGGGCAACCGGATGCTGAGCGTTTTGACGGTATTGGTCGTCGCACTGGGTGGCTTGTATTGTGTTTATTGCCTTTGGGATGACTGGCGCCAGGCTCAAAGCGGCTTGCCGCAAGCCATGGCCCGCTTCAAGCCGCAGCAGGAAAATGGCCAGTCGTTTGAGCAGCTGCTTGCGCAGAATCCGGATGTCATTGGCTGGATTACGATCGACCAGACACACATTGACCAGCCGGTGGTCCAGGGCCGGGATGATATGGAATATATCAATAAAGGAGCAGATGGCTCGTATACGCTGGCTGGAGCCATTTTTCTCTCAATTCTCGATACGCCCGATTTTTCCAGTGCCTACAACATTTTGTATGGCCATCATATGGACAATGGGGGCATGTTCGGGGATGTCACAAAGTATCTCGATGAGGACTTTTTTCAGGCGCATCAAAGCGGAAAGCTGATTACGCGCGACAAAGAAGTGTATGCGCTGGACGTTTTTGCCGTCCTGGAAACGGAAGGGAGCAATCCGCAAGTGTATTCGCTCCATCTGGCGGCAGATGGAAAGACCACTTTGCTTATCGACTATTTGCAGGATAATGCCCGCTATTTTCGCTTGCCCGATGAGTCCTCGCCTAAAATCTTTGCGCTCAGTACATGCAATGACGCCGCCAGCGATGCACGCACGGTTGTTTTTGCCTGGGCCAGAATGGAGGATGGCCAGGATGCCTGAGTCTTTCAAGCGGCCGCTCTCGCTGGCGGCAATGATTTTTGTATTGTCTTGCTGGCTGCTGGCAATCGTCCAGCCACCCGATCAGGTGCTGGCCCAGGAGCTGCCCATTCAGGTTTCGATTCCGGTTGAAGTCGTTACGGCCCAAGAAAATGATTTCCCTCAAGGCGGCGTCTATTTTGAACTCGAAACCCTGGAGCAAAATCCGGCCGCCGTCCCGATTCTTGTTGGCGTCAGCCAGACTGGACTGATCGGGCCGCTTAGCTTTGACCAGGCAGGAACGTACAGGTATCACTTGATCGCAAGGCCCCAGGATCCAGCCAATTCTTCCATTGAGGGAAATACCTCATTTCTGGTTCAAGTGATTGTTGAGCCGGCTGAGGATGGCCTGGCGGCGGCCGTCATTGCCTCGAAATGGACCGATGGCTGGAGTGGAAGAGGCTCTAAGGAAACTATAACGATTGAGCTCAATCCCATAACTCCTTCTTCCAGCCAGAATAACAACCCGTCGGATACCAGTGGCAATACAGGCCAGAATGCGCAGCCAAGCCAGAAAACGGAGTATGGATCCACGCAGCCAGCACCGCCGAAACCCGCCGCACCGGCTAAGACGGCCCGTTTGACGGACACAGGTTTCTGGAGCACTCTTCTGATTGCTGGAGCGGCTGGTGGATGGTTTTGCGTGAAAAAAAGCAGGCCCAGGCAGAAAAGCCAGTCAAAACTGGGATCTGCAGACAGGCCAGATTAAGCTGGCTGCCTGTTTTGACCTTTATTTTTTTCCTTCTGCGTTTTTCCTGATTTTTTAACATACGGCGGCAAGCTTGACTGGTGGCGTACAGCTTCAAAAATTCCGGAGCCTGATCTGTTTTTTTTAGCAAGATCAGGCTTTTTTCTGCTGGCAAAAGCTTTTCAAACCCATATTATTATTGGATTTCCCATAATTTACCGTATTTATTAGCATGATTTTAATACGAAAGCAGCTCGCAAAACGGCTTGAACGGGCAAAGAATAAGCCGGCGGATGATGAAGAATTATGAAGACAATTGAATAAAAACTGCAAGAATATGACGTTTTTTAATCATTTCCAGTCTGAAGCGGATAATGAACCGAGATATGGAAAATATGAATGATTTTGAACGCAAACTCAGAAAAGCCTGTACTTACCGGCCTTTTTGTTAAGATAAAATAAAATATCCTGAAGCAGCTGACATCGTACTGTGCGGTTGATCTTCAAAACAATGCAAAATTTATGAAGGAAAATGAACGAAAGCTCTTGCAATCTTCATTCGTCTTCAGTATGATCTAGATGAAGTTAAGGAAAGAAGAAACTTGAAGAAACTTGAAGGAAGATGAACAATCAGGCTGGGAGGTGATATTCGTGATCGCGAATGAAAGGCACCAGAAAATCCTCGATTATCTGGCGGAGAAGAAAAACGCTTCCGTCAACGAGCTGCTTGCTTTGCTGAAAACATCAGACAGCACGCTGCGCCGGGACTTAATGGTTCTTGAATCGCAAGGCAAATGCGAACGGGTTCATGGCGGCGTCAGCCTGATCCGGGATGATTCAGCAAGGGACCGGACCCTGGATTTGCGGCGCAATGAATTCCATAAGGAAAAGCTGGAAATAGGGGCCAAAGCGGTGGAACTGGTTCAGGATGGCGATTTGATTTATGTCGATGCCGGGACCACAACCGAAGCGATGCTTTCGCTGCTTGCCGACAAAGATGTCGCTATTGTGACCAACTCGATCAACCATGCTTCCATTGCAGCCCGCAAAGGATTGCCGGTCACACTGGTGGGCGGCCAGTTCAAATCGCTGACGGATGCCATTGTGGGTGAGGAAGCGCTGGAATTTCTGGATAAGTACACGTTTGATATCGGGTTTATCGGCACCAACGCCATTTCGAAAGAAGGCGGGCTGCTGACTCCGGATATTCAGGAAGCGGCCGTCAAGAAAAAAGCGATGAACCAGAGCCGGAATACATTTGTACTGGCGGATTCTTCAAAACTCGACAAGACTTCAAAAATCCGTTTTGGAACCCTGGATCAGGCTGTGCTGATTTGTGAAAAGGATCCAAAACTTGAACAGGGGCTGGTCCTGGAAGACTGGCAGGAGAAAAAAGGATGATTTATACACTGACCGCAAACCCGGCGCTGGACTACATTGTCCGCGTCAAGAATCTTGAAATCGGTGAAACAAACAGGGCGTATGAAACCGAAATTTTCCCGGGCGGAAAAGGATTCAATGTTTCCACGATTTTATCCGAACTGGGCTTCGACTCCATTGCTTCCGGCTTTATGGCCGGCTTTGCCGGAGAAGAGCTCAAGCGCTTGCTGGAAGGACGCAAGTTCCAGAAAGACTTTGTAGAAGCCAGCGGCTGCACCCGCATCAATGTAAAACTCAAAGCTCAGGTGGAAACGGAGATTAACGGAACCGGCCTGGTCATTGAAGCCAAAGATGTGGATACCTTGATGAATAAGTACAAAGCCATTGCCGATGGCGATACGCTGATTCTTTCCGGCTCGATTCCGGGCTGTCTGAATAAGGATTTTTACGCAAAGATCCTGGAAGACATGAAAGGCAAAGACATCCTGACGGTTGTCGATGCTTCGGGCGATCTGCTTAAAAACGCGCTGCCGCTGCATCCGTTTTTAGTCAAGCCCAACCAGGCCGAAATCGAAGAGCTGCTGGGCGTAAAAATTGCCGATGACGAGCAGCTGATTGAAGCGGGCCGTTCGCTGCAGAGTCTGGGCGCACGCAATGTGCTGATTTCCAGAGGAGCCAAAGGGGCCATGCTGATTGGCGAAGATGGCGTGGTATATGAAGCGGGCTGTCCACAGGGCAAGCTGGTCAATTCCGTAGGATCGGGCGATTCCATGGTGGCTGGATTTGTGGCCGGCTGGCTGCAGACCAGAGATCTGGAGCGGGCATTTACCCTGGGAATTTATTGCGGCAGTGCGACAGCGTTCTGTGCCGATCTGGCGCAAAAAGCTGATATCGAACAACTGGAAGCTTCTTCACCCGTGAGCGTCACCAGACGCTAAAGCGCCAGACGAATCGAAGGCCAGGATCTCAACGCCAAGGCTGAAGATGAAGTCGGAAAAAGATGATGGACATTGGGAAAGAATAAATGAAGTGTTCCTGCGATCTTGCATGGGCGAAGGATTTGTCAGATTATGGCGGATCTTTGCAGGATCAAAAGGCTGCTGGCTTGAATAAGAACCATCAGGCATAGAAAGGAAACAGGCATAGAAAGGAAAATAAGGACAGGAAATCGGGCATGTGTGCAAAGCCTGCTGCACAACGATAAAGCCACAGGATCAGGGCGAGATCGATGGGCGTTTGAGCAGGCAAGTCTTTTTGAAAGACAATTGGGCGTTTTGCTTCCCGGCCGGGCAGCTGGAAAGCAAAGAAATTTAAATCATTAAAACCATAAGACAACACAAGATTAAGCAAACAGACAAGCATAATTTTTAAACGCAGTACAGATCAGAGAAAAGCCTGAACAACAGGCGAATTTGGGGAAAACATTATGAAAATTAAAGATTTGCTTGCGATTGAAGCGATCGATGTGGATGCATCCGCTTCATCCAAAGAAGAAATTATCAACAAGGCGATTGATTTGATGGTCGGTTCCGGAAAAATCAATGACCGCAAAGCGTATGCGAAAAAAGTTTTTGAACGTGAAGAAGAAAGCACAACTGGAGTCGGCATGGGTATTGCGATTCCGCATGGACGGGATGCAGCCGTAAGCAAAGCCGGCCTGGCCGCCATGGTGATTCCTGCAGGTGTCGAATACGCTTCGCTGGATGGCCAGCCTGTGCACTTGCTGTTTCTGATTGCCGCACCAGAAGGCGGAGAAGTTCACCTGGAAGTTCTGGCAAAACTCAGCCGGATGCTCATGGACGAAGAACTTTCCAAAAAACTGCAGTCGGCCAAGTCGCCAGAACAGTTTTTGCAGATATTAACCGATGCGGAAACCGCGCTGGAAGGACCGGTCAGTGAAAATGTGATCGTTACCGGCAATGCCAACGCCCCATTAATCCTGGGCGTGACCAGCTGCCCGAACGGAATTGCACATACGTACATGGCTGCTGAAAACCTGGAAAAGAAAGCCGAAGAGCTGGGCTACCGGGTCAAGGTCGAAACCCGGGGGTCTGGCGGAGCGAAAAATGTCATTACCCCGGAAGAAATTCAGGAAGCCGCAGGTGTAATTGTAGCAGCTGATGCCAAAGTGCCTATTGACCGTTTTGATGGCAAACGGCTCATTCAGGCGCCTGTATCGGATGGTATTCATAAGCCAGAAGAGCTGATCAAGCGCTCGCTTGACCCGAATACCCCTGTATTCCATGGCAGTGGTGCGGGCGGCGATGATGCAGCCGGGGCACAGAAGGAATCCGGATGGCGTTCGCTGTACACCGCATTGATGAATGGTGTCAGCCACATGCTGCCCTTCGTTATTGGCGGCGGCTTAATGATCGCGATTGCCTTTATGATTGATGGTTTCTGCGTAGATATGAATACGCTGGGTGAAGCAGAAAAGAGCCTGTTTGGTACGATCACCCCAGCAGCAGCGTTCTTTAAAAATGTAGGCGGCCTGGCCTTTGGCCTGATGCTCCCGGTACTTTCCGGCTACATTGCCGAAGCAATTGCTGACCGTCCCGGTCTGGCTCCTGGCTTTATTGGCGGCATGCTGGCAGCCAATGGCACAAGCGGATTCTTAGGCGCCCTGCTGGCAGGCTTTCTGGCTGGCTACCTGGTAAATTTCTTCAAGAAAATCTGCACCAAGCTGCCTTCTGCTCTGGAAGGAATCAAGCCGATGCTTATTTATCCGCTGCTCGGTATTGCAGCAATCGGCGCAATTATGCTGTATGCGGTTGAACCTCCAGTAGGCTGGCTCAATACACAGATGAATTTCTGGCTTGAATCTTTGAATGGCTCTTCCTCTATCGTTCTTGGCGCCCTGCTGGCGGGAATGATGGCTCTCGATATGGGCGGTCCGTTCAACAAAGCAGCATACGTTTTTGGAACAGCTTCTCTGGCCGCTGGCAACTATTCCATTATGGCGGCGGTCATGATTGGCGGTATGGTACCTCCTCTGGCTATTGCTTTATCCACTGTATTATTTAAAGACCGTTTCACCGAAGACGAAAGAAAAACCGCACCAACCAACCTGGTTATGGGCCTTTCCTTTATCACCGAAGGTGCAATTCCATTTGCTGCCAGTGATCCGCTGCATGTATTGCCTGCTTGCGTTGCTGGTTCGGCAGTTGCAGGTGCGCTTTCCGAGCTGTTCAACTGCACGCTGATGGCTCCTCATGGCGGAATCTTCGTTCTGCTTACAATCGGAAATCCATTAATGTACCTGGTCGCTATGCTGGCTGGCACGATTGTTGGTGCTCTGGTGCTTGGTCTTTCCCGCAAGAAAATTGCTTCTGCACAAACCAAAAAAGCAGAAGCAAAATCGGCTAAAGTGACGGCTTAAGCAAGGTTATCGTTACGACCTTTTAGAACGTGAGTCCTGCAGTCTGATCAGGACAGACCAGAAACCCGATTATTCTGGAGGATAATGAAAATGTGGAGAAAGAAAATGCTGCTCAAAGCCGGGCAGCATTTTTCTATACTTCAATAATGGATCTTTGTTTCGATGATTGAACCGTTCTGGGCGCTGTATGGCCGGGGATGAATGACGTTCTGGCCGCTGTATGGTCAGGGATGAATGACGTTCTGGCGACTGTATGGCCGGGGATGAATGACGAACGGACAGCTTATGGACTGGACTCTGGATTTGAATAAAAGAATGCATCTAAAGCTTGTTCAGATATAGTGCCTTCTATAATTTTAATGAATCTATTCTGGAAAGAATTATATCCTCGATTGATTCCTCAGGAGGAAAATTTATGTGCACTTCTGTTTTGTATGCCAATCAGGGAATCTCCTACTTTGGCCGCAACCTCGACTTGCAGTTTGCCATGGGCAACAGCGTAATCGTTACCCCAAGAAACTATGTATTTAATTTTAAAGAGATTGAACCCATTCACTCTCACGCTGCGATTGTCGGAATGGCAATTGATGCCGGCGACTATCCATTATACTTTGAAGCCGTAAATGAATTTGGTGTCGGTATTGCTGGTCTGAACTTCTCCGGCTTTGCCCAATATAATGAAGAAAAAGCAGAAGGAAAAGTCAATATTGGTTCTTTTGAACTGATTCCTTATCTGCTTTCCACCGCCAAAACCCTGGATGAGCTTAAAAAGATGGCTGAAAATATCAATATCCGGGCCATCAGCTACAGCGATCAGTATCAAGCTTCGCCTTTGCACTGGCTGTGTGCAGATTCCAAATCCACAATTGTCATTGAACAGACAGCAACTGGTCTTCATATTTATGACAATCCGCTCAATGTTCTGACCAACCAGCCAGAATTCCCATCCCAGTACTATAACTTCTGCAATTACCTCAACCTGACTTCCGACTATCCGGTAAACCGGATTGCACCGAAAGAAGATGTTGAAGTGTTCGGTACCGGCATGGGCAGCAATGGTCTGCCTGGCGGACTGAGCTCAGTAGAACGTTTCGTACGGGCTGGCTTTACGCTGGCTAACTCGAAAGCAGAAGCAAATGATGAAGCATGCCTGACTCAGTATTTCCACATTATGCAGTCGGTCGGCCAGGCTAACGGCTGCGACCAGGTTTCCGATAAGCTGTATGAAATCACGCAGTATTCCAGCGGCGCCAACCTGGAAACCATGGATTTCTACTGGACGACTTACAAAAACCAGCAAATCAATGGTATTCATACCAAAGCGCTCGATCTGGACAAATCGGACCTGATGATTTACCCGGTTTCCGAGAAACAGTCTGTCGCCTGGGTAAACTGATCCGGCGGTCTGCAGCGCTCGATGAGATCACAATACAGAAATAAACCCATATAAAAAGTGAAGAACAAATTTTCAGATTCCTGCCGGCCGGCCCATCAGCCTGCCAAAGACAGTCCATCGGAAAATCTAAACGGCAGAAAAGCCCGCCTGGTGCGGGGCTTTCCTGCCGCTTTATTGTTTCCAGAAAGTTTGCAGAAGCAGACAAAGTTTCAAGACCGTCTCCCGGTCGGAATATCTGCTAGACAGGATGTCTGTTAACCAGGATCACCCTTAACCTTTCAAAGCGAAAGACAAAGTGAAACGGCCGGAAACGGGAAAAGAAAACCCGGACAGTTGTCCGGGAATAAAATCCAGAGAGAAGTGCCATAAACCAGGAAAGCCAGCGGCCGGATAAAAAACCGTATAGAATCGATGATCTTTACATTCAGGCGTTTTGCTGGGACCAGGTCAGGCGGTAGTACGTTCTGGCGGTCAGTTTGTAAATCACAAGATAAATCAGGGCGAAAATGACGAAAGTAGCAATCATCACAATCAGGAAGACATTCTGGGATCCGGGGGTCATGATAATCAGCATGCGGCTGATCATTGGGAAGGCAAACAGGATATGGATAAAGGCAACAGCCAGCGGCAGAAAGAACATGATCAGCACCTGGTCGTTGATGACCTTGCGCACCTGCTTTTCTTCCAGGCCGACATTTTTAAGAATCCTGAAGCGGCCCTGGTCTTCGATGCCTTCCGAAAGCTGCTTGTAGTACATGATCAGAACGACCGCAATGACAAACAGGATACTCAGGTAGATGCCGATAATGAGCAGTCCGGCATACATCGTAAACATCAGTGTTTTTTCGTAATTGCGGGCATCGTACCGGATGGACCCATTTTCCTTGAGCTGTCCTTCCCGAAGATTTGCGTTAAACTCATCAGCCATCTTCAGCAGCTGCTCGTCTTCCGTAATCCGGGCAGCTTTCTCGCTGTCAAAGCCGATGACATAGCGAAGGCCCGGAACAGTCGAGGGCAGATCCGAAAAGCGGATCAGCAAAACCGGGTTCATATCCGGCTGGCGCAGTTCATCAGGGATATTGGTAATATTCTGGGTGATTTCAAGAGGGGCAGCCTGCGGATTTTCACTGTCGTTTAATACTTCTCCAACCAGGTCTTCCTTATTTAAAACGGCAGCCTGGCCGGGATTAAGATTTACTGACTGGCCGCTGATCCGGTTCCAGTCTTCAACATCCAGGACCGTCGTCTCCAGCGGCTGGGTCTGCGAGGGAGTGCTGAAGTTTTTGTATCCCATTTTATAGTAAAACGGGCTGGACGGGGCATAGCCGGTCTGATCGGCAGTCTGCAGGACATCGTCATAGACAGCCTGGGCATCCGGAATGGGATTTTCATCATTCATCATGACGGTGATGAGGGCATCCTTTGGATAAATCAGCCGGGAGGTGTTATCGACTCCGGCAACCAGGGAAACGGTTGTAGAGAGGGTGACTAAAACCATCGTCGAAAGAATGGCGATGTTGGCCAGGGCAGCGGAGTTCTGCTTCAGCCGGTATTTCAGGGTTGAAACGGTGATGAAGTGGTTGGGCTTGTAGTAAAAAGCCTTGTTTTTCTGCAGAGCCTGAATGATCACGCTTGAGCCAAAGGCAAAAAGCAGGTAGGTTCCGATAATAACCAGAATGACGGCCACAAAAAACAGCATGGAAGCCTGGACAGGGTTTTTGGTTGTGATGGCCAGGTAGTAGCCGGTCCCCAGAGAGACGATGCCAAGCAAAGCCAGTACCCACCGGTTTTTGATCTTCTGCTCGCCGGCCGATTTCTGGTGGACATTTTCTAACGGACGAACGGTCAGCGTATTCATCCAGGAATAGCCAAGCAAGGCTATATAACAAAGGCCAATCCAGCCGGCAACGGTAGCTACGGCATTCATCGAAAGATGGAAGCCAAGGACAGAAGGCATGTTGAAAATCCGGATGACCAGCAGCAAAACCAGCTTTTCAAGCCCGATTCCCAGCAGGATACCAAGCCCGATGGTCAGCAGGTAGAAAATCAGAAGCTGGTAAAACTGGATGCGAAGCAGATGCTTCTTTTCCATGCCCAGGATGGAGAGCAGCCCGTTTTCCTGCCGGCGGCTTTTAGCCCAGACGGAATTGAGATAAAACAGGAAGATCAGCACGAAAAGCATGAAGATCCAGCTGCCAAGCATCAGGTAGGTGGCCATGATATTGCCCCCGAAAAAGTCGCCGTCAAGCAGTGCGGGGTTCTGGGAAAGGGAAGTGATACTGTAGAGGATGGTGCACATCAGAATGGATCCGCCAAGAAACGGTACCGAAATCCGGTAGCTTTTCTTGATGGACTGAATGGCCAGTTTCAGATAGACGAAATGATTCATCGCATATCTCCTACGCTCTTTCCTGGCTGGTCATGATGGTCAGGGTATTGGAGATCTGTTCAAAGAACTGTTCCCGGCTCTGATTGCCCCGGTACAGCTGATGGAAAATTACGCCATCGCGGATAAACAGGACCCGGGAGGCATAGCTGGCGGCATTGACCGAGTGCGTGACCATGACGATCGTCTGACCCGCTTTGTTCAGCCGCTCAAACAGTTCCAGAAGCTCGCCCGAGCTTTTGGAATCGAGCGCGCCGGTCGGCTCATCGGCCAGCAGTATCGAGGGATTGGTAATCAGCGTCCGGGCAATGGCCGCGCGCTGTTTCTGGCCGCCGGAAATCTCATACGGATATTTTTTAAGCAGCGGATCCAGTCCCAGCTTATGGCTGATCGGCTTGAGCTTCTTGACCATTTCGGAATGCTTTTCCTGGTTGAGGACCAGCGGGAGCAGGATGTTGTCCTGCAGGTTAAAAGTATCCAGCAAGGAATAATCCTGGAAGACAAAACCGAGCTGGTTGCGGCGGAAGCTGGAAAGCTTTTTGGCCGGGATCCTGGCGGAATCCTGCCCATTAATCAGGACAGTTCCCTGGGTCGGGGTATCAAGAACGGCAAGAATGTTGAGCAGAGTCGATTTTCCCGATCCGCTCTCGCCCATGATGGCGACAAATTCGCCGGGTTCAATACTGAATGAAACATTATGTAAAGCTTCTACAGTTACCGAAGAAAACTTTGATCTGTATATTTTCTGAAGATTGCTCACTTCAAGAACTGGCATAAACAATTCCTCCTTACGACTAGAAGTATAGAAAAAACCATGACAGATCTGCCATGGCTTCACCTTACGAAGAGTACTTTATTCTTACAGCTCTGAAAGCAAAAAACGAAAAAATCTATAACAGTTCTAAACATCTGCCACTCATGCAAGATACGGGGCAATTCATATGGAAATATGGGTGGCAAATTAATATGGCCTGCAAATCCGAAAACTCAGTTCAGCGGTCACAGGCATCAGGCACCCTTAACTGCAGATGGTTCAGAAACCGGCCATCCCCTGGTCGAGATCCTGCTCATAAAACCTACTCATAAATATAGGGGGTATCAGGAAAGATGATTCTGGCCTGAACGCCGCCCTGATCGCGGTTGGTCAGAATCAGCTGGCAGCCGAGATTATCACAGATCCTCTTGCAAAGATACAGTCCCAGCCCGCTGGAGGCTGAAGTATTTTCATGCCCGTTCCGCCCGGTAAAGCCTTTTTCAAAGATGCGCGGCAGATCTTCCGCAGCAATGCCTACCCCTTCATCTTCAATGGTCAGGGTATTGTCGCGGGTGGCAATGCGGATCATGGAACCGTCTGGCGAATACTTCAGGGCATTGGAAAGAAGCTGTTCAATGACAAACGCGATCCACTTGCGGTCGGTCTGCACCGGATCGCCTTCAAAATCGGTTTCGAGGCGGATATGGCGGCCGATAAAATTCGAAGAATTATCCCGCAAAACCTGTCTTACGACATGTTCCAGCGCGGTCTGGACAATGCGGTAGTCGCTGCCGGAAAGCCGTACGTAGGCCATGACCATTCCGACACTCTCGTCGATGCGTTTTTCGCTTTGCCTTATGGCTTCCAGGTTTGGCTCGGGCAGATCCAGCTGCAGGGAAATGACAGAAAGCGGCAGCTTGATCTGGTGAGCCCACAAGGAAAAGTAATCCTGCATTTGGGTGTTTTCCTTTATCAGGTCTGTTTCCAGCTGCTGGGTATGACGGGCGAGTTCTTCCATCTTGGCGGCGCACCGCTTCAGATCCTGGGGATATTCTTTGGGATCAAAGGAGTCTGTGTTGAGAAGATGCTTGATTGTATGGAGCCGGCGCAGATAAAACCCCAGATAGATCAGCATGAGGATGCTGGTTAAAATCCAGTAAAGGATGACGGGCTCAAAGGAGTACTGGTAGGCAAAAAGAAGCAGGCCAAACAGCAGGCCGGACCCGATCCAGGCAGCGACCAGCAGCCAGTTTTGTAAAAACAGATCTTTCAGGTAAATCCAGTATTTGCGGTCCATATCCATCTTCCTTTCTTATTCTCACAGCTCTTATTCTCACAGCACCATATTCATTCCTGTCTGGCGGTATTTATTTCCGGCTCTTTTATCAACCGTTTAATTTTATTTGATTATTATTTTTATCGTTATTTTGATCTTATTTGATCATTTTTTTTGCTGCTCTGCGGCGGTTCTTGTTCCGCTCCTTTGCTGTTTTTTGATCCGGCTGGATCCTGTTGCGGTTTTCTGGCCTGGACGACCCAGAAACCTTTATCCCGGGCATGTCGAATGACTTCAAGATGAAGGCTTTCCAGATACTCCATTGCGCTTTGCGCGCCATGCTGCTTGCGAATGACAATCCAGAGCGATCCGCCTGATATCAGATGAGCAGCGCTTTGTTCAAACAGGGAATAAATCGTCTTCTTGCCAGTCCGGATGGGCGGATTTAAAACAATCAGATCATACTGCTGGTCATTGAGATGATCCTGTTCGAGCACTATACCATCAACATGAGCAGCTTGGTAGTTTTCACGGGCGAGATGGCAGGCCTGGCCATTGGGATCAATTCCCGTGACTTTGCAGTGCCAGAAGGCGGAAAGGATAACACCGATGACCCCGATTCCGCAGCCAAGATCAAGGACATTTGCGGCTGGATTCACGTGATCCACCAGATAGGTGCATAAAATCCGGGTCCCGGTATCCAGTTTTGAGCTGGAAAAGACACCGGCGCTGGAAAGAACAGTAAACGATTTGCCGCCCAGTTCAAAGTGAATGGGGAATTCTTCTTTGGAGACATTTGGATCGTTTTCAAAATAATGAGACATTAACTACAGCTCCTTTCAAGAGGGAAAAGCCAGAAGCAAAAGCCATGAAACAATAAAGCCGGCAGACAGTAAATGGCAGAAAAAATCAGGACAGGGAGTCCCTGTCCTGATTTTAATCGCCAGAATTCAGAATGTCTTTGCACAGGCTGTTTCAGGCGGCCTGCCCTCTGATTATTCCTGCGGCTTTTTCACCCGGTAAATTACGGCACCAAGAGCTGGCACTTTTACCTGGATGCGCCATGGCTGGTTCATCAACGGCAGGCGGAAAGCCTTGGCTGTTGAGCCTTTTTCTTCATCGGGCCATTTGCCGCCGTATTTTTCCCACTGGCTGTTGAGCAGCAGTTCATACTGTCCGCCGTAAGGAACACCAAACTGCAAAGTATAGGAGTTCGTCGAGAAGTTAATCAGGAATACGTAAACATATTCGGAACCTTTGCGCATGAACGAGAAGGTGTTGTGATCCGCATCATCGGCATTGATCCACTGGAAGTTGCTTGGATCATAGCCATAGTAGAAGGCGTCGTTGCCTTCGCAAATTCCGGTCATATCCTGGAAGAAGCGGGCAAAAGCTGCATGCATCGGATATTTCAGCAGGAACCAGTCCTGACCTTTCTGGTCATCAAATTCGCGCAGCATGCCGATTTCATTGCCCATAAAGTTCAGTTTCTTGCCCGGATGGCCAAACATATAGGTGTACAGTTCACGGGCCTGAGCAAACTTGTCTTCATAGCTGCCCCACATCTTGTCAACGATAGTCGCTTTTCCATGAACAACTTCATCGTGGCTCAACGGCAGAATGAAGTTTTCGGAATAGAAGTAAGCCATCGAGAACGTGATGTCATTGTGATGCCACTGACGGTAGATCGGGTCTTTTTTCAGATACTTCAGCGTATCGTTCATCCAGCCTAAATCCCACTTGTAGTCATAGCCCAGACCGCCATCGAGTGTCGATTTGCAGACATTTGGAAAGTCAGTGGAGTCTTCGGCAATCAGCATGATGCGGCCCTGGAATTCGTGATTGAGCATGAAGTTCATGCGCTTGATAAAGTCTGTAGCGCCTTTGTTTTCGCCCATCATCTTGTTGCCTTTCCAGAAAATGGCATTGGAAATGGCATCCATGCGCAGACCGTCAAAATGGTACTCTTTGAGCCAGTAGTTGGCAGCGGACATCAAGAAGGAGCGGACGCTTTCCTTCCACAATCAAAGTTGCTCGTACCCCATTCCGAATCCGCATCTTCATGCTTGGAATATTCATACAATGGGGTGCCATCAAAGTAAGCCAGAGCGTATTCATCTTTAACAAAGTGAACCGGAACAAAGTCCATGATGACGCCGATTCCGGCTTCGTGCAGGCGGTTGACAAATTCTTTCAGTTCAATGTTGTTGCCGTAACGGCTTGTTACAGAGAAGAAGCCGGAAACCTGGTAGCCCCAGGAACCGTCAAACGGGAACTCGGATAATGGCATAACTTCTACATGGGAGAAGTGATATTTTTTGCAGTGTTCGATCAGTTCATCAACGATATCGCTGTAATGAATGAACAGGCCATCTTCATGCTGTTCTGGCATGTTTTCAAATTCTTCGACCCGGGTGTTTTTGTCGCGCCAGGAGCCGACGCTCATTTCATAAATTGAGACAGGCTTGTCATAGCCTTTGGTGCGGGTTTCCATCCACTTCTGGTCAGTCCAGCCATCCCAGGACAGATCCGTGATAATCGAATCGTGTTCCGGGCGGACTTTTGCCGAAAAGGCAAACGGGTCGATTTTATCGATCGTCCGGCCTGTGGACTGAGTGATGCGGTATTTATAGGCCTGGCCAGGTTTGGCCTCGGGGATCAGGGCGTGCCAGACGCCTTCAAAATCTTTGGTCATCGGGTTGGATTCAGAATTCCATTCGTTGAAATCCCCGACAACAGAAATATGCTGTGCATGCGGAGCATACACAATAAAATGAACTCCATCTTTTTCCGGGTGGGAGCCGAAGTATTCATAAGCGTTCAGTTCGCGGCCCTGAAAGAAGGGGGTAAGATCCATTTTTTCCATGGGTTTCCTCCTGATTGATAATGTATTTTCTCATCTATCATTGTATCTCAAAGACAAAAGATGCAAAGAGATAAAGATATTCAACTGTCAGCATTCCGTTACGCCCCATTGCACCGATGTAAAGCGCTTTGGAAACCTTTATGTCCATGCCGCCTGCCGGCTATCTCGATTTGCTGCGCTTGTCATCCTTTATGAAGGATTAATGACCACTGGTCAAAACTGAAGCTTAAAACGGGGTCTCTAAGCCTTCAAATCGGAAAAGAAAACCAGAAAAATGCGGCTGAAAGAAGATCAGCCGCATTTTGGATATTCTGGAACGTATTGAAGTAAAGATCATAACCGGATGAGTAATCCGCCAAAGACCAGGGGCAAGTCGAAAAGAAAGTATTTTCCAAAATGCAGACAGCCGGTTAATTGGAGCTTGCCTGAGAGGCTGGATCTGCCGGCTCTGTTTGAGCATTCTGGGCATTCTGGGCATTCTGGGCCTGGAAGTCTTTTACCGCCTGCTTGTATTCATCCAGAATCGTCTCCAGCTCAGCATACGTCCGGACTTTGGAAAGCCGGTCTTTGTATTGATGGCTTTTGGGCAGGCCTTTTAAATACCAGCTGGCCAGTCCCCGCATCTGGGAGAGGGCAACTTTTTCATCAAAGTCCTCGCACAATCCCCTGGCATGTTCCTTGCATGCTTCAAAGCGCTCATCGAGAGTGAATTCATGATGCTGGCCGGTGAAATAGTCAGTGCATTCCTGGATCAGAAATGGATTGCCGACAATACCGCGTCCAATCATGACGCCATCACAGCCGGTTTCTTCAAACATCCGGACCATGTCTTCGACACTGGTGACATCACCATTGCCAATCACAGGGATCGAGACGGCCTTCTTCACTTTCTTAATCCAGCTCCAGTCCGCCTTGCCTTCATACATCTGGCTGCGGGTACGGGCATGGAGGATAATAGCACTGGCGCCGGCTTTTTCCATCGCCTGAGCCATTTCGATGCAGTTGATGGAATTCTGGTCAAACCCCAGGCGCATCTTGACGGTAACGGGTTTGGAAACACTGGCCACAAGATCTTTAACCAGGTCATACGCATAATCGATATCTTTCATCAAATAGCTGCCGGCTTTGGCTTTAATGACTTTTGTCACCGGGCAGCCCATATTGAAATCGATAATGTCACAGTCTGTTTCCTGGTCCAGAATCCGGGCGGCGTTTAAAACGCTCTCTTTGTCATGGCCAAAAATCTGGAAGGAAACCGGATGATCATCCGGATCGCAGGCCAGCATTCGCCGGGTGCGGGTCGAGTCATAATAAAGAGCTTTATCGGAAACCATTTCATTGCAGACCAGTCCGGCTCCAAACTTGCGGGCAATCCGCCGGAACGCCCGGGTGGAGATGCCGGCCATCGGTGCAATGACGACTGGAACGTCCAGCTCAATCTCGCGAATCTTCAGCGACATGGCTTTCCAGATCCGCGCTTTCTGCCAGGATCTTGTCATCCGTATCGAGCAGCTTTTGCAGCTCATTCTCGTCAAAATGGTAGGTTGTATTGCAGAAGTTGCAGGTGACATCCGCTCCATGGTCTTCGTCGATCATTTTCGCAAGCTGGTCTTTGGAGACGGTTTTCAGCAGGCCGGCTGTTTTTTCTTTCGAGCAGGTGCACTTAAAGGCGATGGGCTTGTTTTCCATGATTTCGGTATCGTCAAACAAATCTTCTGCCAGTAAGTCGAGCGAGCTGTCATCATAATCTTCAATCAATGTTGTCATGGGCTTAAGGCCGGAAAGGACATGTTCGCAAATCGAAATGTCGGTATCATCTGCATCGGGCATCATCTGGAGCACGAAAGCACCAGCTGCCTGCACTTTGCCTTGTTCGTCGATTTTTACACCGACGGAAACAGCGGTCGGAGTCTGTTCAGACAGAGTGAAATAATAGGCAAAATCCTGTCCGATCTGGCCGTTTTGCAATTCAACCGTTCCGGACCAGTTGTCTTCCATGGACAAATCTTTCGTGACCGTCAGCGTGCCTGGCAGGCCAATCAAATCTTCAGCCGGTAGGGAAGCGTCCTCTGCTTTGAGCTGGCCATTGGTCACAAAACCGCGCACGTTGCCGTTGGGGTAGGCATCGACAACGATTGATCCCAATGGGCCCGTTCCCAGAATATTGATCGTCAGCATTTCCTGGTCGCTTTTGAGCATGCTGCCCATAATCGAAGCAATGGAAAGCACTCGGCCTAATACATCGGCGCTGCCATTGGACAGTTCAAAACGATCCATCGCATCCTGGACCAGATCGGTTGTCCGGTCAATATAGAATCTGACTCTTCCGCCAAGAGCCATTGCTTTTACAAGCTGGTCTTTCATAAGTAAATCCTCCATTTCTGTGTCATGGCAAAGCTGAACGCTGATTTAATCGCCTGCTGCTGCCTGTAATTACAGGCAGCATACCTGCAGCAAACAATCCGGACAGCCCCTTTGCCATAAAAATGTCCGGCAAATAAAAGGAGCAGGAGCCACAGGATCAACTTGCAGCAGGGCTGGACCATCCGGGTTCCGGCTTTTTCTTTTTGCCTCTTTTTATTATAGAGATTTGCACAGATTTGACTGGAGTGGATCGCCCGCAAGCATCCCTAATCCCCTGATCAGTCATCTATCCTCTCCAAAGAAGCAGTCTGCTGCCGGACCATACTGTTCTTAATCCATAAACAGCCATCAAAAAATCCAGTATACAAGCATCAAAAAACAGATCCGGCTAAAGCACGGATCTGTTTGGCAGCTGAAGATAAAAGCCTTTGAGCTTAGTTTTTCTTCGTCAGTTCATTGACGGCATCATCGACAGCCTTTGGATCAATCGAAGGTTCGGGCTGTTCGGGTTTAGCTGTTTCCTGGCCGGGAACAGGGGGCATATCCTGATCGGATGCGGGAGTCTGCTTTTCAACGACTTCGGCATCGATGACCACATTCGGATCGGTCAGGGTGCCGTAATTCATGAGGTTCATGATTTCTTCGTTCGTCAGTGTCTCATGCTCAAACAGGTTATGTGCAATGAGATCGAGCAGCGAACGGTTTTCTTCCAGGATGCGTTTGCATTCGGCATGGCAGGAGTCAACGATCGAACGGACTTCCTTGTCAATTTCCGAAGCCACACCGGCAGAGTAGTCGGAACCCTTCGTATAGTCGCGGCCTAAGAAGACATTGCCTTCCGGATCGGCGTACTGGATGGGACCGAGTGAAGACATCCCATAGACGCGGACCATGTTTTTGGCAATCGAGGTCAGCTTTTCAATATCATTGACGGCACCGGCCGAAATTTCGCCAAAGACGATTTCTTCAGCCGTCCGTCCGCCAAGCAGCCCGGTAATCTGGGCAACCATTTCGGATTTGCGGTGGAAGTATTTTTCTTCCCGCGGCGTCATCAGGTTGTAGCCGCCGGCTTCCCCGCGCGGAATAATGGTGACTTTCTGGACAATGTCGGCATCTTCGACTTTCAGGCCGATAACGGCATGACCGGCTTCATGGTAAGAAACGAGCCATTTGTCTTTTTCGGTATATTTCTTCGATTTTTTCGCCGGGCCCATCATGACACGGTCGATCGCTTCATCCAAATCTTCCTGAGTAATTTTAGACTCCCGGTTGCGGACAGCCAGAATCGCGCCTTCGTTGAGCACGTTGGCTAAATCAGCCCCTGAAAAGCCGGGAGTGCGCTGGGCCAGGTTGGCCAGCGAAATCGTCGGAGCCAGCGGCTTGTTGGCAGCATGGACCTTTAAAATCTCTTCACGGCCGCGAATATCTGGCAAATTGACAGTAATGTTGCGGTCAAAACGCCCCGAACGGCGCAGGGCCGGGTCCAGTACATCCGGACGGTTGGTGGCCGCAATGACCACGATCCCGTTGTTGTCCGTCATACCGTCCATTTCCACCAGCAGCTGGTTCAGCGTCTGTTCACGTTCATCGTTTCCGCCGCCCATGCCGGCGCCACGCTGGCGTCCGACTGCATCGATTTCATCGATGAACAAAATACAAGGTGCATTTTTCTGGGCCGTTTTAAACATGTCACGCACACGGCTCGCACCTGTGCCGACAAACATTTCCACAAAGTCGGAACCGGAAATGGAGAAGAACGGTACATCGGCTTCGCCGGCAACCGCTTTAGCCAGCAGAGTTTTACCAGTTCCTGGAGGCCCTACCATCAGGATGCCTTTAGGAATATTGGCGCCCATATCGGTAAATTTCTTCGGGCTTTTGAGGTAGTCGATAATTTCCTTGACTTCCTCTTTTTCTTCGTCGCAGCCGGCTACATCTTTGAAGCGGACTTTGACGTTGGTTTCAATACGGGCTTTGGACTTGGAAAATTCAAAGGCCTTGTTGGCCGATGAGCCTCCCGACATCCGTGAAAGCATGAAGTAGAACAGCACGCCAATTAAAAGCAGCGGCAGCAGCTGGCCCAGGATGCTGATCCACAAGTTTCCGCTGGATGGATCAGTGACGTTAATCGCCCCGCCGTCGCGCTGAAGGGTCCGGGTCAGCCAGGCCATGTTCTCTTCAGTGTTTGGCACAATTACGCTGTAGGAAGTCGTCTTGCCATTGAGGTCATACGTTCCTTCCGCCTTGATAATGGTTCCCGAAATATTCAGATCGGAATCCTTGAACTGGGCGGTCTCAGCGATTTTTTGAAATTCGGTATAGTTCATCCGGCTGACAGAACCCTGAGTGGAAAAGAGCACCAGGGAAAGCAGGATGACGATGATAAACAGGGTTGGCAGGTAATTCAGCCACTTTTTCATTCAGATCCCCCTTCTAAGACTCAGCAATACTGCTCGTAAATTTCAGACTTGAGTACTCCGATATACGGCAGGTTGCGATAGCGCTGGTTAAAGTCGAGTCCATAGCCGACAACAAATTCGTTGGGCACGGTAAAGCCGATATAGTCGGCCTGGATATCGACGACCCGACGGTCGGGCTTGTCTAAAAGCGCTACAATCTTTACATCCTGAGCGCCTTTGTTGTAAAACAGTTTGCGTACTTCGGCCAGTGTGCGTCCGGTATCTACAATATCTTCCACAATCAGAACATGCTTGCCCTGGCTGGACAAATCCATATCCTTGTCAATTTTCACATCCCCTGCCGACTGAGTCCCCTGGTAGGAAGAAACGGAGATAAAGTCGATTTCAATCGGGTGTGTAAAATACTTAATCAGTTCCGCCATGAAAGGAACGCTTCCTTTGAGCAGTCCAACCACAATGGGCCGGATCTGGCGGTCGTCGTAATCTTTTTCGATTTCGGCAGCAAGCTCTTTGCAGCGGTTTTCAATCGCTTCTTCGCTGATCAGAACTCGCTCAATATCCTGGCTAATAATATCTGACATTTGCAAAATCCTCTTTTTCGTTATACGGGTAATTTTAGCATAGAGAAAGGCGCGTTTTCCATATAATGTGCAGGATCGCAGCCGGCGAAACTGACAAAAACGATACCATTTTGGGACTCCACGACGGGAGTGAAAGGCCGGTACAGCGCCGGAATCTTCCGGTCGATCAGCAGCCGGCTGATTTTCTTGTGCCCAAACCGCTGGGCAATCACATCTTTGGACTGCGGCGGGCGGATAAGCAATGGAAAATCGGAATCAGACAAGGCAAACGATTCAATTTTGCGTCCGCTTTTTTGCATACGGAAGCATTGCCATTCATAGTTTTGTTTGCAAAGAGCTTCCATGTGCGAAACTGAATCGACATAAAAAGGAATCCAGTCCCTGGGAGCGGATTTGAGCTGGTGGTCAATAACCTGGAAATTGAGGTTTGTTTCCGGCAAAGCGATCACATGGCCTGCGGCCAGCTTTGTCTGCAAATCTTTGAGCTGTCTTTGGCCATAGCGCCGTCCGGTTTGTTCAAACAGAATTTCCGACAGGACTTTCCAGCCATCCATCTTGTCCTGTAAAAAGGCCGCATCCCCTGACTGAGCCTTATTTTGAATCTGGCTGCGGGCCTTCTTTAGCTCTTTGTTATCCACATCAATCTGGGCCAGCCAGCTTTGTCTTTGAACGTCGTCGGCCCGCTGAACATATTGATGGCGCAGCTGATTGCGCAGATAGGCATCGCTCTCATTGCTTTCATCCAGTCCATATTGCACCTTCTGGCGCTCGCACCAGGCTTGCAAGTTGACTTTTTTGATGTTCAGAAAGGGTCTGACAAGGCTGAGATTTTGCCAGCCAGTACGCTGCTGCAGGCCATAATGCTCAGGAATGCTTTGCCGTTTTTTCTGGAGCATCCAGGTTTCGATTAAATCATCCTGGTGGTGACCCAGCCAGATTTCACTGGCTTTACAGCTATGAGCAATCTGGACAAAAAAGTCATAGCGGACCTGCCTGGCCCAGGCCTGAAAATTGCCATAGCCATGGCCCGGATGCAAAATCCAGATTGGCCGGCCATGCGTTGTCGCCCAGTTACGGACGATGTTTTCATCCCGCAGGGCGCTTTGGCGTTTATGGTAGTTGACATGGCAAATCACATAATCGATGTTTCGCTCTTCCAGATACCCCAGCAAAGCCATGGAATCCGGTCCTCCGCTTACAGCCGCAATGACCGGCGTCTGGACAGGCTCAATATCAATCCCGGCAAAAAGAGAACTGTTGGGCAGAAAATCACAAGACATGACGCAAACTTCCATCTCCTTTCTGCCGGCAGGCCGCACAAAAGCCAGGGCACTGCCCTGGCGTGCCCGGAATGGTGAAGTATTTATAAAACCATGCACATTGTAACAGCACTGTCAAGAATAAAGAGCTTTCCGGCCCTGATTTGCCAGAACCGGTAAAAGAGGCCTGAAAACCCGCCAGTTTCGAGAGGGGAAGATAACAAATTATCCCAGTTCCGGAAGATTGAAAGTCTTTTTCTGTCATACCGGATTCGGTGCCTGCCGACCAGGGATACCGGATACGATGCCTGGCTGAAAACGAAACCATCCGGGCAGAATTTAAAGAAATTCAAGTTGATTTTTTAAACTGACAGAAATAATGTCATAAGCGAACAGACAATAAACCGGCCAGCCTGATCCGGCTGGCCGGTACATTTCTTCTTCGATTGGAAAACCAGAAGCTGCTGCCAGTTATTTACTCACCCGGCTCCGGCCAAAAAAGGGCGTTTTCCGGCGGGCCAGAGTATCGAGCAGCCAGGTCTGGGGATTGGGGACGATTTGAAGACTGGCATGCAGCGAGCGCCTGAGCAAGGGGATCAGTCCATAGCAGGGAGCAAGCCCTCCGCTGACCAGGACGGGCTGGGTGAGAACCTGTTCCATCAGTTCCGGTCCTTTGCGACACACAAATGCCGCAGCCTGGCGGGCAATTTCAAGCAGGACAGGCTCCATGCAGCCCCATAAATCTGCCGCCCGGAAGCGGATCTTGACATATTCGTTATGCGAGGAAAGTCCTGTAACCGAAAGCACGGGATTGCGCGACTGGCTCAGGGCATTGCTGACGGCTTCTTTTAAGGCACACGCATCTTCCTGGGAAATGAGCACCTGGAACACGCGGGCAATTTCCCTGGCAATGGCCTTGTCCATTTCATTGCCGGCCTCAGAAATGGGCATCCAGTCAATGACTTCCTTGTCTTTGCCCATCACGAAGTGGACCTGGCTGGCACCGGCATGAATGTGGAAAAATGGGGAACCATCTTCCGGGGCAAAGGCCGGGATCATGCGGATACGGGCAATTTTGTACGGATGGAGCAGGCGGTTCCAGGCCTCTTCCAGCTCTTCGCCCGGCAGCGAAAAGGAAAGAACTGCGGCATCAGGAATCAGCAGATAGCGCTCGGCTGGAATGGTCGCAAACAGGCTTTGAAGCAAAGGAGCCGGATCGGCTTTGATTTTTTCCTGGCTGAACGGATAAACCAGATGATCGCTTTCATCCCATGAGGCTTTAATCGCTTCATCGCCCGTAATGCCAGGCCGGTTAAACAGCCGGCAGGAGCGCAGGGAATGAACCTTCTTGCTTTTGGGATCATAAATCCGAAGCGTATGGGCACCAGGATCAATCAGGTAGCTGCTTTCAAACATGGCCTAAAAGCCCCGCCGTATGGTCAGGGTCATCACAGCCTCCGTGCAAAGATACGCCATGCCAAGCGTCAAAAGAAAAATCAGCAGGTTTACTTTGGCCATGTTCTGGATCTTGCAGATTTTGGCAAAATCCACACAGGACAGGGCATAAAAGGAGGCGGCAAAAAAGATGGCAAACACGACGATGTATAAAATCCAGTCACTCATTTTCCGACCCGTCCTTTCCAGACAAAGGGATAGCGGTCCTTGAGATAGTCATACGCCTCATCCATGACATCATCATCGACACAAAAACCCATTAAACAGGAACCGGATCCCGTCATCATGACCCGTACCAGCCCGGCGTCCTGCATGTCTTCCTTGACCTGGGCCAGCTCTTCCAGGCTTTCAAACGCCTGGAGCTCAAAAGCATTGACCATGGTCTGGTAAAGCAGGCCGATATCTTTCTTGCGCAAGGCGTCCTGGACAATATCGATATCGAGCGGGCGGTATTCGCGCCGGTCGTATTCGGCAAACGCTTCAGCGGTGCTCACCCGGCTGGAGCCCTGCACCAGCAAAATGCCAAAACTCCAGTCGTAGGGAAGATCCGTGACGATCTCGCCCGCGCCTTTGGTCCGGGTATAGCCCTCATGCAGGCAGCAGGGAACATCGGCACCAATGCCAAATCCGATCTGCTCGAGGGTCTGCAAAGACAAACCCAGCTTTTCATAGTCGTTGAGAGCTTGAAGCAGCGCGGCCGCATCGGCGGATCCGCCGCCCAGGCCGGCCTGTTCAGGAATCTGCTTATCCAGCACAATCCGGTAATGATTTTTCAGGCCATGCTTGCGCAGCCCATCCAGGGCTTTGGTCAGTGTATTGGTGCTGGGCAGTTTCATGGCTTTGCATACAATTTCATCTTTGTCGGCCTCAATCTCTTCGATATAGAGAGTATCGTGCAAAGTCAGCCGGGCATTGACCATATCCATTTCGTGCTTGCCATCGTTGCGCAAGCCCAGGATATTCAAGGCCAGATTCACTTTGGCCGGGGCTTCGATTTTCATTCGGATTGCTCCTTTCCTGCAGGCACATGGTCAGAATCGTCTGCTTCCATGTCACGTAAAGTCTGGTACAAATGCAAATATGCCTGGCCATCCAGCTGCTGGGCCCGGGTGGCAGCGGGAATGCCTGCCGCTTCCAGCAGGGCGGCAGCCTTGGCTTTGTCATCAAAATAGGCCTGCAAATTGTTCAGCAGGGTTTTGCGCCGCTGAACAAAGCAGGCTTTAACCAGTTCGGTAAAGCCAGCCTCATCAAAGCCAGGCAGACTGCAATCTTCCTTAAACGTAAACTGGAGCACGGTCGAGCCGACATTGGGACTTGGCCAGAAGACGTTGCGGTTGACATCCATCACCCGCCGGATATGGCAGCGAAACTGGGTAATGACAGAAAGCGCGTTATATTCCTTGCTTTGAGGCTTGGCCATAAATCGGTCGGCAACTTCCTTTTGCATCATGACCGTAATGGCAGCAATAGGCTGGCTGGCTTCAAAAAGCTTGAACAAAATCGGCGTAGTGATGTAGTAGGGCAGGTTGGAGGCAAAATAAACCGGTGTGCCGGTCTGGGCAAACGGTTTCAGCAAGGCGTTGACATCCACGTCCAGAAAATCCTGCTGGATAATTTCCAGATGATCGCTGCCGATTTCTTCCTTTAGAATTTTGGGGAAGCGGGGATCAATTTCAAAGGCAATGACTTTGCGGGCAAACTCGCACAAATACTGGGTTAAAGCCCCGATTCCCGGGCCGATCTCAATGACGACCCCGTTGGAGTCCAGTACCGCTGCCCGGGCAATTTTTTCGACCACACCAGGCTCGACAATGAAGTTCTGGCCAAAACTTTTCTTCGTGCTGGCATCCCATTTTTCCTGGATTTGCCGGGTCCGTTTCTTGGTCGCTATCGGATTTTCAATCATAAAGCGCCTCCTCAATTTCTCTTGCACTGATGCCAAGCATGTTGAGCCGCTTGAAGCAGGTTTTCGCGTTGCACTGACCAATATGGAACGCGTCGCAAACCCGCTTGCGTCTGCTGGCCGAGCCAATCAGGCCCAGGTCAATAAAATCATTCCAGTCCAGGCTGCTTCTGGCTTCATCAAAGCTGACCGTATGGAGCAGGCTTTGTTCCAGCGCTTCTTTGCCGGCGTGCTCCACGCCGACCTTTGTAGGCGTATGGGCGACGCATTTGTCAATATAGGCGTGCCTGATTCCTGGAATGTGCCTGGCGATGACGCTGCGGATATGCTCTCCTGCCCGGTCCGGATCGGTAAACACAATCACACCGCGCGTCTGCTGCGCTTTGGCAATCCGCTCGAGTGTTTCTTTCGAGACATGATCGCCGCCCGTTTCAATGGTGTCGCAGTCAAAATACAGCTTGAGGCGGTTTGTATCGTTGTGGCCTTCAACCACGATGATTTCATGAATATGCTGCATTATCGGGTTCCATCCTCATACGTAAACCCCGATCCCTGTACTTCATGGACGGAGTTGACAATAATAAATGCTTTCGGGTCAATCTGGCCGACTTCTCGCTGGACTCTGGCATATTCACGGGTATTGACGACACACATCAGCACCGGCCGGGGATCACCCGAAAAAGCGCCGCGTCCTTCCAGGATCGTTACTCCCCGGGAAATATCATCCAGCAGATACTTTTGGATCTGGGGCCATTTATCGGAAATGATCATGACATTCTGTGCGGCCTGGGTGCCCAGAGTCTGGATGCGTTCAATCATGAACGAAGAGGAGAAAACTGCAATCAAACCGGTCAGTACGGCATTGACTCCAAATAAATACAGGCCGGAAAGAATTGTGACAGTATCGACAATCATGACCGCCTGCGACTGGGGAATGCGCAAATATTTGTGCATGAGCAGCGCCGGAATATCCATGCCGCCCGTTGAAGCATTGACCCGGAAGACCAGTCCCAGCCCAGTCCCCATTAAAACCCCGGAGTAGAATGCAGCAAGCAAAGGGTCAATCCGGGCAAATGGAGCGGTGTCCAGCAGGGAAAGCAGGGAGACAAATAACGGATATAAAATGGTGGACAGAAATGAGCTGAGGGCAAATTTTTTCCCCAGGCAAAGTGCACCAATCACAAACAGCCCGATATTGACGATGACAATCGTGACAACTTCGTTAAAATGGAAAAACCCCCGCAGCACGATAGCGACTGTCGTCACGCCGCCGGAAAGAATGTTTTCCGGCAGAATAAAAAACACGGCCGCAAAAGCGACGAGCAAATTGCCAAGGGCAATCCATAAAATATTTTTCAAGTTTGTCATAGCATCACCTGCATGGATTATAGCATGTGCGCGCTTTGGCTTTTGGACCATCACCAAAAACAGCAGGACTCTTTTCAAGCCTGCCAGAACCCGCTGAAAATGGTCTGTTTCCCGGTTTTGGAAGCCTGACTCTTTTTGGGGCGCGACGCTCTGGGCTGTACAGTGCCGTTTTGATAAAGCTGTTCCAGTGAATAAGAAATGCTTTTTAAAACCTTTGATCAAAACAGCCAGAAAGCGTCTGTAAAAACAGCCGCATGGTTTTTGTTCCCTGGAAGCCATCATAATATATAAGGATACATTTTTGATAAAAACAGATGAAATTAAAGGTACTGCTCACTTTATCTTTGCAAAATGGCCCGTAAAGACAAAGCGAGCAGCTGGATTTTAAAAACCGCAAAGACGGTGAAATCCGCTTTGAACACCGAAAGGAGATTTTATGCCGATTCAAATTGAAGACAATACGATTCTGATCGCCCCAGGTCCTTTGCACCTGCGTCTGTATGAAGAGATTTTTAAGCAGAAGGGCAGCTGCCTGAATATTTCCGTTCTGTCTTTGGATGCCTATTTAAACCGCAGCCTGCAAACGCCTAAACCCTCCACGGCCAGCCTTTTATATACTTACGCCAATGCCCTGGCAGATTTGAGTCCGGAGAACACGTTTTATCCTTCGCGCCGGGATTTTGACTTTTTAAAGGCCTGCCACGATTTTATGACTCTGGTCAAGCTGCATGACATTACCGAGTTTCCGCAAAGCGATCAGCGGGAGCGCGACTTAAAGGAAATTATTGAGCGCCTGATGCTCATCTCCCTTTGGGTCGAAGAGGCTAAGACGCTGCCTTTTGCGGATGCCAGCCGCCTGCGCATTCTGAATACCGAAACCAACCCGCTGTCGGCCTACTGGATTGAGCTTTTGAAAGCCAAAGGAGCCAGAGAACTGGGATCCCCTGACCATCACCGCTTTTATTACTGGTCGGCCTCCAACCCGCGCAAGGAAATGGAAGTCTGTGCCGATGCGATTGTAGCTAATCAGATGAAGGCTTCTCATGTACTGGTCGCTTTAGCCAAAGAAGATGAAAAGTATGCGCTGGCCCAGGCGTTTACTTCCCGCAAGATTCCCTTTACCTTTGTTCACCAGGCTGAACAGTCGCGTATTAAGCCGCGCTGGAAAGCGGCCCTGGAATATGTCATGCATCCCGACGAAGAGCACCTGATGCGGCTGCTTAAAATCATGTTTCCCGTCACAGGATACGATTTGCGCCGCTACCTGGAGCTTTTTGGCTACACCCAGGCTAATTTGCAAAACCTGGAATATGTGGACAATCCTTTGCTGGATGCAGAAACTTTTGCCGAGCTGCAAAGTCTTGAACTGCAAGTTTCGCCCTGGCTGGCCAGACTTAAACAGATCAAAAACTGGAGCCTGGATTCGATCGATGAAATCGGTCAGCTGATTATGGACCAGACTCCATCGCCCACAGAAGAAGACTTGCGCATTTACTCCGGCATTATGGATGGGTGGCTCCAGATTAAAGAATTTGTCAAAACACCGGCGGATCTGGATCTTTTTATCCGCTCGCTGGATGCCTTGCATCCTTCCACCGCCCTGCCCGAGCAAAAGGGCGTGCTGATTGGGGATCGCTCCCTGATCAGCGCCTTGCATGAACATGTGTTTTATATCGGAGCTGATGCGGCCAGCTTTCCCGGCAGCAGCCAGGCTCATGGTATTTTTGGCGAAGCTTACCTGGAAAAGCTGAACTACCCTTCACTGGAAGCGCGCACGAGTGCCCAGTTCGAGCAGCTTAAATCGGTGCTCCTGATGCCAAAAAGCGTGACCTTTTTAACCCCGCAGTCCGACTATGAAGGCAAAAGCATTGAAAGCAGCCATGATCTGAACACCTGGCTCGAAGCTTTGCCAAAGTTTAAAACCTCAGCCCAGTCCAGCGTAACCCTCAAGCCTTCTTTCCAGATTTCCCGGATGAAAAGCCAGACTTTATTTGAGCAGGCCGATGCCGGCGGGCTGGTCAAGGCCAAAAGCCGCCAGCTCAAAACATATGAAGACTGTCCGCTCAAGAATCTGCTCCAGTATGGGCTTCATTTGAAACGACCGCCCCAGGCCCGGGATGTGCTGCGCCTGCAGGCGCGTATTGTCCCGGTGCTGATGAGTCAGGCACTGACTGAATATGGCAAGCCGTTTTATCAGCTGAGCGCCAAAGAGCTGCAGGGGCTTGTCGGCTTGCAGTTTGCGTTTGTGCGCAAAGTCTTCCCGGGCCGGCTGGAGGAAATTGCCAGCCTGGAAGCCAGAGCGCTGGCACAGATGCAATGGGCGTTTGAAAATCTGACTCCGGTATTTACCCGCATGAACATGACGATGGTCGAAAGCGATTATTTAGTGGATCTGCAAAAGGATTTTGGCGGTATCCCCATGGAAATCCAGGGTACCTTTACCCGTACGACGGATTCCCATGCCGCATTTAACTTGTACCCGGCCAGTGAACAGGGCGGCTTTTTCCAGTCGCCAGAGATGCCCGCCGCCACGCTGGACTTATCCATTCAGCCCAAAGCTGCAAACAGCCAGGCCTTTACGCTGGCCTATGGACGCGGAGCCCAGGCAGCCAATGCCGTTCCTACCACTCCCGACCAGCTTAAAGCCCAGGCGCAGGAAGAATTTCTTAAATCCGCCCTGGTGGCCCAGAATTTTGAATCGTCCCAGAATGAGCTGATCCAGAAGCTGGCAAAAAAAGTCCCAACCTATAAAGCCAAAGAAGATAAGCTGCTATTGCAGGCGGAAAACTATGCCTCGGGCATGAAAGCCAATGAATTTATTCCGCTTCATAAACCGAGTGCCTGCCAGTACTGCAGCTATAAGCCGATTTGCCGTAATGCTGCGATTGAAAGAGGGGAAAACTATGACGCCTGACCAGAACAATAAACACACTACCCTTACCCAGCAATCCCTGGATCAGGTGCTCACGGATCTTGATGCCCTCGATGTAAACCATTCCCATGCCGGCCAGGTAAAAAACGAAAACAGCCAGGACAATCCGATCCCAAAGACCCAAAGTGGCGATAAACAAGAAGCTGCTTTTGAAGAGCCCAGGCTGGAGGAATTGCTTCATGAAGATTATTCCGGCCAGGATCAGCCATCCGATGTCAGTAAGGATCAGGAAGGAAAGCCAGCCAGAGTGCTCCAGTTTTCCCCTTCCCAGCAGGAAGTCATCGAAGCCAGAGGCAAAAACCTGCTGGTTTCCGCTTCAGCAGGTGCCGGCAAGACTGCTGTTTTAGTCGAGCGGCTTTGTCAGCTGGTTATCCAGGACCGCATCCCGATTTCCTCCATTCTGGCGATGACCTTTACCGAAGATGCGGCCCGCGAGATGAAAGTGCGCTTAAAGGCGCGGCTTCTGGAAATGCAGGGGGATCCCTGGATTGACCAGCAGATTGGCCAGCTGGAAACCGCCTCGATTTCCACGATTCATTCCTTTTGCCTGGATGTTGTCCAGCATTACTACTACCTCGCCGATCTGTCTTATTCGACCGCCAGCCATGTCGATAACGGACTGGCTGATGAACAGGCCCTGGAAATGGCGTGCACCCAGGCGCTGGCCGCGTTAGACCCGCAAGCAGGGGCGCGCTTGCTTTTGTACTTGCAGGCCTATTCCAAAAACGAAAAGGATTTGCAGGAAGCGCTGCTTAAGTTTCTGGATCTGGCCCGCTCCAAGGCGGACTGGAAAGCCTGGATTAAACACTGTGCCCAGGCGGATGAGGGCATTGCAGCCATGTTTTATGACTGGTATGCCATGCGCATTCAGGGCCTGATCGACATTTTTATCCAGGTGCGCGATGAAGTCCGTTTTATGGAATTTGTCAAAACAGAAAAGCAGCAGGAATACCTCACGCTCTTTGACGGCAAAATCCGCAAGCTGGAAAGCTGCCTGAAAGCATTAAATGAACATAACTATCCAGTATTTGCCAACCGGTTTGTCGAGTATGTCGAAACATCTGGCAAGTTTACCCCGACTATTAACAAGCAGTCTTTCAAGCCCATCCATGAAGACTCCCGCAAGCTGGAAAAAGAAATTGCGGCCAGCTTGTACACGCCGCAGCAGTTTGCCAGGACGAGTGCTGATGCGGCTGCCATTCAGCAGACGTTTGCCACCCTGGCCATTGATGTGCAGGAGCGGTTTTTGCGGCTGAAAAAAGAAGCCGGCTTTATCGACTTTTCCGACATGGAACAATACGCCTGGCAGATTTTGCAAAATCCGCAGGCTGCCGATGAGCTGCGCGAAAAGTACCAGGTGATTTTGATCGATGAATACCAGGATACTAATGACTTGCAGGAATCGATTATTAACGCTATTGCCCGCTCCAACAACGTCTTTCGGGTTGGGGATATCAAGCAATCCATCTACCGTTTCCGCCAGGCCAGACCGGAACTGATGAAAAACCACCTGGAGCATGCCGGCAAAGACGACCAGATTATTGCGATGCAGGAAAACTACCGCTCCAGTGCCGCTTTGATCGAATTTAACAATGTGTTTTTTGACCGGCTGATGAATGTTGAGGGTCTGCCTTCCCAGTTTGGCCGGCTGGACCAGGCTATTGCGGGAACACCGGCTCAGCACGAACAAAACCAGGTTCCGGTCCGCTTTCTCTTTACGGAATATGGCGGCTGGCAAAATCCGAATACCGCCGAAAAAACAACCGAAATTAAGGCCCGGGCGATTCACCGGCAGCACCGCTATGATCTGATTGCCCATGATATTGAGCAGAAAGTCGCATCCGGCCAGTATTTTTTACGCGATATTGCCATACTCACGCGCTCTTCCACACCCCATGATGAGCTCAAGCAGGCCCTGGAAGCCTGGGGGATCCGCTCGATTCACCATATCCGCAAAGGTTTTTATACGAATAAAGCGATTCAGATTGTACTCTCGGCCATGCGGGTCATCCAGGATCCGCGCAATGACATTGCCCTGATGGCTGCCCTTTGCTCGCCGCTCACTGGAGTTGAGCAGGAAGAAGTGCTGCCGCTGCTGGTTGGCCGGGAAAAAGGCCAGTCGCTTTATCAGACCTTGCACAGCAGCGAGCAAGGTTATCAGCTTTTAAAATTTGTCCGGGATCTCAAGGAGCTGAAAAACCGGCCGCTGCCCGAAATTGTCAGCGGAATTTACAGCTATCACCTGTTTTACGAGCAGAAAACGACGGCCCAGGATAAAACCAACCTCGACTTGCTCTTGCAAAAAGCGGTTCAGGCCCAGTCCCTGCTGGATTTGGATGGCTTTCTGGAATCGGCGGCGCTGGAAGAAAACCTGAACAAAACCAGTGAAGCCATTCCTTTTGGCAAGGAAGAAGATGCCGTTCGCATCTCAACCATCCATGCTTCCAAAGGACTGCAGTACAAAGTCGTTTACCTGCTTTGCGACCAGTCCTGGCGCGACATGGAAGCGGGCATGCCGATTACCTTTGATTCCGATCTGGGCCTGGCTTTTGACGGGCTGGATTTCCAGGCGCATGCCAAAGTCAAAAGCGCCAGCACCCTGGCCATCAGCCAGAAGCGCTTTCTGGAAGAGCTCCAGGAAAAGATGCGGCTGCTGTATGTAGCGTGTACCCGGGCTGAGGCGGAGCTGATTTTTGTTGATGCGCTTAAAAGCGAAGAGATTTATGATGGCCCGCTCGATATTCATGCCTTGCTTAGCAACAAAGGATTTACCAGCTGGTTTTTCCATGCGTTCCATAAAAGTCCGCACGGACAAGTTGTTTTTGAGAAGGTTGAGCAGCTGTATGAGCGGCCCAACAAGTCAGTATTTGCCAAAGACCGCAAAATCCGCCTGAAAACCTATTCGTATCCGGTCAAAGTGATCACTTCGCAAACAGCCAGTGAGGCCAAAAGCAATCCGGGCTGGAAGTCGATCCGAAAGCTGAGCCAGGCAGGCTCTTTGCAGGCCAGAGAGCGGGGAACTCTGGTGCATGAAATTGTGAGCACCCTTTCTTATCCATACCAGCCTCAGGAAATTAAGGATTTTCTCCAAAAATCCGGCCAGAGCCTGGATCCGCAGAGTATTGAGCAGATTCTCCACCTCAATGACTGCCCGAAATACCAGCAGCTGATGAAAGTACCGCATCAGTTTGAATGTGCGTATTGCACCAGGAAAAATGAAGCGTATGTCCATGGCTTCATGGATTTAGTCGCCGATTTGCCCGGCCAGACTGTAATTGTCGATTTCAAGACCGATGCCGCCTTTGATGCCCAGAGCCTGCTGGAAAAATACCGCCTTCAGCTGGAAACGTATCGCCAGGCGATGAAACAAATCCGTCCCGAACAGGAAATCACCGCATGGATTTATTCTTTTGCCTTAAATGAAATGATCGAAGTATAAAAAGCAAACCTGGATCAAATGTAAGAGGTTGGAAATTGCCCGGAAAATAAGGCGTTTTCATGTAAGGGTTGGAAAAGCGGGCGAAAACAGACATTTCAAAACCATATTTCAAACACATTTTGTAGAATTTTGCTTTTGATTCCAGCCCTCCTTTATACTTGAAACTGTTTTTCAAGAAACACACATTTGTAAAAATAGGAGGATAAAATGTCGTTTTTGGAAAAGTGTTTCCATCTGAAACAGAAGGGAACGTCTGTAAAAACTGAGATTCTTGCAGGAATCACCACTTTCCTGGCGATGGCATACATCCTCGGTGTCAACCCAATGATTCTGGCTGACGCCGGCATGGATCCGGAAGCTGTATTTATGGCGACCGCGCTGTCATCTGCAATTGCCTGCTTGCTCATGGGCTTTATTGCCAACTATCCAGTCGCTTTGTCCGCCGGCATGGGTGTCAACGCTTTGTTTGCCTATACCGTATGCGGCGCAATGGGCTACTCCTGGCAGGCTGCACTGGCTGCTGTATTTATTTCCGGTATCGTCTTTGTCATTATTTCGGTAACCGGAATCCGCAAAAAGATTATTGATGCTATTCCGGTTCAGCTCAAGCTTTCCATTGGTGCCGGTATTGGCTTCTTTATCGCATTTGTCGGCCTGAAAAACTCAGGCATTATCGTCGCCAATGAATCCACTTTCGTTGGTCTTGGAAACCTGGCCGATCCAACTGTACTGCTTTCCATTTTTGGTGTACTGGTAACGATTATCTGCGTAGTTCGTAAAGTTCCAGCCGGTGTTTTCGTCGGCCTGCTCATTACGGCAATTGTCGGCGTGCTGCTTGGTTTTATGGGCTTTGAAAACATGCCATTAGTAACGGGCCTGTTTACGACTCACTTCAATATGTCTGCAGCTGGCGCGTTCATGAGCGGATTTGGCGAACTGTTTGCCCATCCGTTCAGTGCTTTGGTTGTTATTTTCTCTTTCCTGTTTGTTGACTTCTTTGATACAGCCGGAACTCTGGTTGCCATTGGCAACGAAATCGGCCTGATCAATGACAAAGGCGAACTGGAAAATGCCGAACAGGCTTTGCTTGCTGACTCCATCGGTACTTGCGTAGGTGCAGCTTTAGGTACTTCCACAGTAACCAGCTTCGTTGAATCTTCTTCGGGTGTTGGTGTTGGCGGAAGAACAGGTCTTACCGCAGTGACTGCTGGCGTACTGTTCATTCTGTCCATCTTCATTTCACCGCTGATTCTGGGCCTGATTACCAATGCGGTAACCGCTCCGGCTTTGATCATTGTTGGTGTCATGATGGCTCAGCAGCTCAAAGGCATCGAATGGGATAACCTGGTCATTGCGATTCCGGCTTTCGTAACCGTCATCTCCATGATCCTGACGTACTCCATTTCCAATGGTATTGCGTTTGGTTTTATCGCTTATGCAGTTGCAATGTGTGCAGCAGGCAAGTTCAAGGAAATCCATCCAACTGTATGGATTTTGATGGTCATCTTTGTGATCTACTTTGCTTCTCCATATTTCGCATTCTAAAAATCAGATGATTTCAGCCAGAGACAGATATTCGTTTCTGGCTTTTTTCTGTCTGGAACCTGAACTCTAATTTTTTGAAACTATGGCAGGTGCTCATTTCAAGGCATTCTAAAATTGTTAGTGGATCTGACATTTTTCCATTCTTGTGAAACATATGATGAAAGTAATTGAATAGTGCAGCGGATTAAACTTCCAATTATCTGGATATCCATTTTCATCTAATGGGATATTGGTTCGTTTGAATAGCTGCTGAGCCATTATTCCAGACAGGTAAAAAAACAGCCGGTTTTCCGGCTGCAGAAATTCTTGTTTCATATTTTTATCGCTTCTGTTATCAAAACGAGGAAGTGTTTTAAAAAATGGCGATCTGGAGAAAACCGTCCGGTTTGACCAGGCTGTTTGGCTAGGCGTTTTCTGTTGCTGAAGTGGAGGTGTCGGGCTGGTTTCTGGCTTCAGGATTTGTAAATCCATTTTTATTCTGGGTGTTCTGCCTGTTTTTGCCGCGCCCGTTTTTCCGGCTGTTGGATGCTGCAGAGTCATCATTTGGTGAATTGTTTTCGTTTTCCTGCCTGCCTGCTTCGCCTTCATAATCCGGGCGCTGGCCGCCTCTGCCCGGAAAGCCTTCGCTGTTTTCAAAGTCTGGACGCTGATCGCCATTCCAGTCTTCTGGCATTTCTCCTTCAGGCATTTCCCCTTCAGGAAAGTCTGGACGCTGGCCGTTGCTCATACCTGGAGCCATCTGTCCCGGGCTGCCCTGTATTTCGCCCATTCCGCCCATTTCGGGGATGTTTCCGACTTTGGTCAGACCCTGCTCGACAGTGAAGGTCTGAGCTTTTACTGAATCAAGATACAGTTCCGTCTCGGTATCCGCTTTAAGATCCTTTGCGGAAAGCGTCAGAATCATGTTGGCCGGTAGGGTCGTCCCAGTTTCGTTTTTCCAGGACAGGACGGTTTTTCCGGACTGCTTCAGTTCCAGGGAAGTAAAAGACTTGCCCGGATTGATCAGAACAGTATTCTGGTTCTCGCTGGTTGGCGAAGTCACGGTTGTTGCAAGTCCGACAACGGTACCGCCATTGATCGCAAAGCGGGAATTGTCCACATCAAAAGCGCATTCCGGCGACTGCAGGGAAATTGCGGTAATAGTGCCGCCATCCAGAATCAAGTCGCCATTGCAGTCCAGGCCGTCATTGGTTTTGGACACAACGGTAAGCTTGCCACCTTTCACGGTCAGCTTCGTACCGGCGTTAATGCCGTCATCTTCACTGTTAATCGTGAATGTTCCATCATTGATGAGCAGTTCTTCTTTAGCTTCAATTCCTTCAGAAGACGCGTTAATCGTGTAGGTGCCATTCTGGATCGTGAGATTGTCAGAGGCATGGATGCCATCTTTCCTGGCGGTAATCCTGGCTGTTATCGACTGGCTGGTCATGTCATCTTTTGCTTTAATGCCATGGCCTTCCTGGTCAGTAATCGTCAAAGTTCCAGTTCCTTTTAAATCCAGGGCGGTACGCACATAAACAGAGGCATTCAGGCCGGTTTGTGCCGTATGGGCAGCCGTTGTCAGCGTATTGGTTCCTTTAACTTCGATCACAGCCTTTTTTGCGTTGCGAACATAGATTGCCGGCAGATCGTTTGTCTTGATTGTCGCTCCATCAAGCACCAGGGTTACGTCCTGCTCTTTGGCATCAACGACAACCGTCTTCGTCCCTGAGCCTTTGAGCGTGTAGGTACCGCCTTTATTGATCAGCTGGTTGTTTTTTGCGGCGGCAAGATCAATGGTATTGCCGCTGACTGTTTCCAGGCTGGACAGTTCAACATCATCGTTTTCATCTTCCTGGGAAGTCTGGGCTGTCTTGTTCTGGTTTTTATTGCCTTGCATGCCGCCGTTATGAGTACCGTTACTATTCTGGCTGTTTTTTTCTTCGGCAGCGTCAGAAGCACTATCTTCCTGACCAGACTGAGGATTCCGATCGGTACCTGGTGTATTTCTGGTATTTTCACTGGTGCGCTGCTGGCTGGCCATCGCGCTGATTTCCTGTGCGGTGGTACTGGAGCAGCCGGCCAGAGCCAGGCTCGACAGCAGCAAAGCGCTCATCATGAATTTATTTGTTAAATTATTTCGTTTCATTGATAATCTCCTTAATGTGATATTTTTTATATTTTTCTGTTGTTGTTTGGGCTTTTTCTGTTTCAAAACAGGGATCTGCCTCAGTTTTTAACAGGACTTTCTCTGGTTTTTTCTGGAAAAATCCGGGCAAAACAGAAAGCCAGGCATGGAATGCCGCTATTTAAAGAGCCTGGCCATCCTCATCCCGTTCCATCAGGGTCACAGACAAATTGCCATTGTGCATGCGGATTTCATCAAGCAGGGCGCTTTTGGATACATTGGGGCTTAGCTGAAGCGAATAGGTCAGCTCATATAAAGTGCCCATCACCGCGCTCTTGATCCGCTCAAGCCGTACATGCTTGCCGCACTGGCTAAGCAGGTTAGCGTATTCTTCTTCTTCAGGCTGGCTTTCCGGGACGACAATCATAATCTGGGTCTGGCACCCGCCTTTTTTGCCAATCCAGGCGGCGGCAAGAATAAGCAGGCCCAGAATCAGGCTTAAAACAATGGCTTCCAGCCAGGCCCCTGCTGCGGCAAGCAGCCCGAGGACCATCGCAAGCAGGACACAGACCATATCGGTGCTTTTGCCGGGCAGCGAGCGAAAGCGCACCAGCCCAAACACGCCGAGTACCGCAATGGATGTTCCTACCGAGTCATTGACAATCAGCAAAGCCACGCACACAACCGGAGGAAGAAGCATCAAAGTGCTTAAAAAGGCGTGGCCGGGTTTAAAAGCGGCTTTGCACACCAGGGCTCCATACATCCCCAGTCCAAAGGCGAGCAGGGTTTGCAGGCACAGCTGTGATAACAGGAGTTGACTCATCATCAGGTTTCCTTTCTAAAATTCGAGCATAAACTTGTCCGGCTTTGGAAAACGAAACCGGTGTGATGGAAAGATCAAAAAGAGTGCGGACCAGTTCAAGGGGCAGATTGTGCGAACACTTGATTTCCATAATGTTCCAGCCAGGCTCCAGCAGCGGCTGGTCGTTTCTGGACGCTTGCAGGCTGCAGGATTCCTGTCGGAACGTTATGGCATCATCGATGGTAATGCGCAAATCGGCAATTCCACGCCAGGCATAGCTGAAACGATGCGCCTGCAGGCAGAACTGCGGCTTCAGTTTCCAGCGGCTAAGCAAAGCGGCCATTTCGCCAGTCGCCTGGTCAAATCCCTGCGGACAGGCCAGAAAGTCTTCCAGCTGGCCGGCCTCAAACGCACTGCGGGTTTTGAAGCCCGTTTTTCCCACTTTCTTTTTCAGCTCCAGAAACACCTGGCCAGACCGGCTGTCAACGGGCGCATACGAGCGGATCCGGACTTTCTGGCGAAAGTCCGGCTTGCCCTGGCAAATGCGCAGCAAGTCAAACTGGTCGGTATCCAGATAAATGGAATAAATCGTGCTTTCCGGATACTGGTCAGGCTCCAGAAAGGCTTTCATACGAGCCAGAAATAATGCTTTTTGCTGGTCGGTGATTTTGTATTTGATCTCTTTTCGAATAAATGTTTCCATGCCCATAAGTTACTGACGCTCAATCAAAGAAAAGTTAAAAATGCAAGGTGAAAACCGCAAATTTAAAATCTTTTCGGATTGTTTGATCGATGCATTCAGATGAAAAAACAGCCGATATATTACAAGGAAAGAAATCGGGCTCATTCAGACGGGATGTAAAGCAGGGCAAGCCTTCAGGCCAGAAGAATATAAAAAATGCCATGCAAAGCAATCTTTGCATGGCATTTTTTGGGCTTGCCTTTTTGGCTTAAGCCGGAATTACTGATTGACTTCAGAATATTTACGGCGGCCGGGATCGAGATTATCCACATAGTAGCGGACAGTCAGCTTGCCGGCGATCTTGGTTCTTACTTTGGGCTCCACTTCAAAAGCATCCCCTTCAAGCATCTGGTTCAGCATGGCTTTGCATGCCATAGACAGATTTTTCGTGCCGGGTTCGCATTCGTCCTGCAGCTCTTTCGCATTGACGAGAATGTACAGTTCCATTTTGTCATGGGCTTCCTGCTTCTTTGAAGCAAGATACTGCTCGTACTGCTCCTGGGTCCATTTTTCCATCGGAATTGATCCTTTCTGCGCTGCCTGATGGCATCTATGTAAGGATACACTGACCATATAGATTGTCAAATTTACCCGATGAAAGCGGAAACGAAAAAGCCCTTATCCGACACATAAGGGATTTTCCATGATTTGAGCATATTTTGCGGTCTATGGTTTGACAATTACGGCCGCATTGAGCATACGGCTTGTCATGGCGCTCATCGAGCTGGAATGTCCAGCCTGCAAAGCGCCATCCAGCGAATAAAACTCCAGGCTTTCCTGGTTGACCAGCACATCAATCCCTTCCTGGGCGCATTTTTGCAAAACAGGGCAGATCGGACTCTGGCTGGTCGCCAGGACAACGGCCGAGTTGTAAAGCAGGATGGCGGCTGGTCTGGCATCCTGGGCCAGGACGCTTTCAATAAAGGAATTCATCAGCGATTCGCCAAGTCGAGGATTGCCCTGACCCAGCCGGCTGGAATTCAGCACGATTAAAACTTCATTCGTAGTGGACATAAATCAGATTTCAAACTCCCTTCCTGCTAATTATAGGCAAAGATGGCCTGCTTCAAAAACCCAAAGAACATTTCTCCAAAAAAGGAAGCCAGAAATCAAGCCGTCCAAAGCGGACGGATTTTTGGAGGACAGGAAATGAATGGTCGAAATAAAACAGAACGAATTGGCATTGTCTTATACTGATGAAGTACGGGAAATGAAGGATCAGCAAGTACAAAGCCAGAAGCTCAAATCCGCTGCAGCCAGAAGAAATGCAGGAAATAAAAAAGCCGGCACGCTGCCGGCTGAATTGTCTAAATGGCGGAGACGGTGGGATTCGAACCCACGAGCCCTTTCAGACTACCTGATTTCGAGTCAGGCCCGTTATGACCACTTCGATACGTCTCCGTATGTTTTCGTATTTTAGCAGAAGAATTCTCATTTTGAAAGAAGTACAGGTGAAATTTATGATTTCTTTTCTGATCAAAAAATTCATCCCCCAGCATTCCAGCTCACCAAAAGAAGCCACAAGAATCCGCTATGCGGTCTGCAAGCTTTTAGGATACGTCGGCATCGCGCTGAACTTTTTCCTGTTTGTATCCAAATATACCATTGGCATGATGGTCGGATCCGTTGCAATCAAGGGGGATGCAGTCAACAACCTGACGGATTTCATGTCCAACATTATTTCCATCCTCTCCTTCCGGATTGCAGAAAAGCCGGCGGACAAGGAGCACCCGTATGGGCATGAGCGCACAGAAACGATCTCTGCGCTGTTTATGGGCATGATTATCGTCTATCTGGGCATTGAAATGCTCCGGCAGTCCGTAGCCAAAATTATTCATCCTTCTCCCGTCCATTTTGAATGGGCAGCTGTTATCGTGCTGATTATTTCTATTGCCGTCAAGCTGTATATGTATGCCTACAATCATAAATACGGCATCATCTACGACAGCGACCTGCTGGAAGCCAATGCCATCGATTCCCGTAATGATGTGATGGGAACGATCCTGGTCCTGGCCTCCACCCTGATCTCACCTTTGATTCATTACGATCTCGATGGAATTATGGGTGTGATTGTCTCGATTATTATTTTCTTCTCTGCCTGGGATTTGTTAAAAGATGTCATCAATACCTTGCTTGGCGAAGCCCCATCACCCGAGACGATCAATAAAATCGTCGACATCATCATGGAAAGCCCGATGGTCATTGATGTTCATGACATTGCTGTGCACAGCTATGGGCCAAAATATACGTACGCCACGGCGCATGTGGAAGTGGATGGCACATTGAATTTGATGGATGTGCATTCCGAAGTTGACCGATTGGAGAGACGCATTGCCAAGTCGATGAATATTGAGCTGGTGACCCATGTCGACCCGATTTTGCTGGATGATTCCGATACCATTAACCTGGAAGACCAGATTGCATCCGGAATCGCCCAGATCAGCGAAAAATGGGCACTGCAGGATTTCAGGATCGAGAAAAAGCACAAGAAGACGCATATCTTCTTCGACTTGATTGTGCCCTATGATGAAACCAAAACTGAAGACGAGATTGAAGAGATGATCCGCCAGACCCTCAAGAACCCCGATCAGTACAAGCTGGAAATCCGGCTTGTCCATCCATATTCCTGATCCGCTGGCCCAGATGTTTACGCAGGACCTTTTCACGCAAGACTTTTTCGCCCTGTTCAGTTCTCCAATGTCCTGTTCTCCAATGTCCTGTTCTCCAGTCCAGCAGGCCTGTTCCCAAACTGGTTTTGTAAAATCCTGGAACTTTCGAATCAGAAAGGTTCCGGGATTTTTATGCTGTGCTGCGAAAAGGGATCCGTAAGTCGATGCTTGAAGAAACAGAAGACACAAAAAAAAGTCTCCCGCACTGGCAATGTCATTAACTTAAGACAGTTGACATTTCTCTTAGAAGCTATCCATTTTGATGGATAGCTTCTTTTTGGTTTTCATTTTGCACTTATCGTCACTCCTGATTCCTGTTTGTAGTGTGAAGCAAAAATCGGTGCATGCTTGGTGCATAATTAAACTCTATATAATAGTAGTGTGAACTTGGAGG
>JAAGKN010001044.1_pt1 | contig 56785 bp, 83 predicted proteins | sample 6206371 | NCBI WGS metagenome assembly JAAGKN01 (sample SAMN11533720, study PRJNA540317) | gut metagenome | isolation source: fecal pellets from male and female animal of same cohort | host: Peromyscus leucopus | place: USA:CA | collected 2017
TGTTTATTATATCACTTACTTATCCTCCTGTCAATACCTTTTTTTATCTTTTTTATCCTTTTTTTATTTCCTGTGCATCTCTCACAACTCTTATCCCTTTATCCCTATTCCCCTATATGCACTTGTGACACAAAAAGGACGTTTGTAAGAATACAAACGTCCTTTTTGTGTTGTAAAAACAAAATGGTTATTTAGAACCCTTGATGTCGTTTTCGTACTTTTCGATCATCTTCTTGAACGTGTGACCCGTACGAACTTGCAATTTGCTAAAGAATTTTTCACATGATTCTCCAGTGAATATTTTAACTACCAAACGCATTTTGTTTTCGTCAATTGGAGTTACAATTATTTTATCAATATACCGCTCAATGAACTCTTTAGTAATAATTCCCTGCGCTGCATCTTGTTGTGCAGATTTTAGTATGTTTCTTACATTATTTATATGCTTGCCAAACTCATCCTTAGAATGCATCTGCTGCTCCAATTCAGAAATTTCTTCCTCTGCACTTGATATATCTCTGGAGCAAGTCTCAATCATTGAAAGAAAATCATCATCTGATAATTTTCCAGTTACATTATATTCTAACAGTTTGTCTTTTTTCTTTTGGAGCATATCTATTCGCTTCTTTTGGGCATCAATAAGTTTGGGCAATTCATTATTTTCATCCAGCGATTGATATATCCTTACATATTCATCAATTAGCGCATTAGAGTCGGCATAGGTTTCATTAAACACTTCAAAAAGCAAAGGTTTTATCTCATCCTCGTTTATAGCAAATGAGCTACATGAATCAGCTCCATTTTTTATTTTACCAGAACATATCCATTTGCTGTTTTTATTCCCCTGGCGATCCATAGATGCCCGTCTGTAATATGGAGCCCCACATTCTGAACAAAATAATTTGCCTGTTAATAGATTATCATGATTACAGATTCCTTGACGTTTTTTTACATCTTCACTCCTACGTTTAAGTATTTTGTTAGCTTGCTCCCATAGTTCTTCCGAAACAATCGCAGGTACAATTTCCCCTGTTTCATCTTTAAACATTACCCAATCTTCAGGAGGAAGAAATTTTTGTTTCTTTGTAAACATGTCTATTACTTTCACTTTATTGCCTACGTAGTACCCTTTATACTTAGGATTTGCAATCATGTTTGACATAGTAGAATGTGCAATTTTGTTGCCGTTCAGATTTCTGTATCCTTTTTCCCAAAAAATCGTTTCTATCTGTTTCATACTATATTGATCAGTGGCATAGAGTTCGAACAGTTCTCTTACCATTTGGGCTTGTCCTTCGTCAATTACCAATCTCCTATTCTCTTTTCTATACCCAAAAATTCTGCTGTTTCCAAGTACCACATTCGATTTAATAGCCTGTTGATGCCCAAACTTAACACGTGTTGATAATTTCCTCAATTCTTCTTGTGCAATAGATGACATAATTGATAAGCGCAATTCGCTATCTTCGTCAAATGTATTTATGTTATCATTCTGGAAAAACACACCAGTGCCACATGAAAGAAGGTGTCGGGTAAATTGTATTGAATCAAGCGTGTTTCTGGCAAATCGAGATATTTCTTTCGTGATAATTAAATCAAATACATCCTCAGACGCATCATCGATCATACGGTTAAAATTTTCACGCTTTTTTGTTGAAATTCCAGAAAGCCCCTCATCTATATACCCAGGTACGAATGTCCACTGCTTATTCTTTTTTATGAAATCCTCATAATATTTGATTTGGTTTCCTAACGAGTTTAACTGCTCATCCGTTTCAGAAGATACACGAGCATAAAAAGTAACACGCAAAGGAACTTCATAAATTGATTTTGTTTTTAACTGTTGTCTTATGTAATGTAAATCCATATAACCCTCCGCATTTCGCGCTATCATCACCTATTTTATAATATCACAATCAAACAAAAATATCAAGTAAAAATTATATATAATGAAATTTGAATTTTATATCTCCTTTTCAATTTTAAAATTCACCTCTCCTTAAAAAGTTGACTATGCAGCAAAAATGTGGTATTATGAAATAGAAAATTTGACCTATTATTACATAAAATATATAAAAAACAAAAACATCTATATATATGAGGTAAAAGCTCATGAATAAAAAATATCAAGTTTTTGTTAGTTCGACTTACGAAGATTTAAAAGAGGAAAGAAAATCAGTCTCGCAAGCTTTATTAGAAAGTAATTGCATTCCTGCTGGTATGGAGTTGTTTCCTGCTTCTAACAAAACATCGTGGGAAATTATTAAAAAGGTCATTAACGAATCAGATTACTATTTATTGATTATTGCTGGAAGATATGGTTCAAATAATACAGCCACAAAAATTGGATACACCGAAATGGAATACGATTATGCAATAAGCATAAACAAGCCAATAATAGTTTTTATTAACAATAACATTAACAATTTGGTCGCCTCAAAAGTTGAGCCTTCAAAAGCTGGTAAAAGGAGACTGGAAAGATTTAAAAATAAAATCCTCAGAAGTCAGATTCAAGTTTCCTTTTGGCAGGACACCGGAACTCTTGTATCCAATATAAAGACTTCAATAGCCTCTCTGATTCAAGGCTCCCCTTCTTACGGATGGGTTCGTGGATCAGATATAAATATTAACAAATTTGAGTCTTTCGGAGTTAAAGAAATATATACTAATGTTGAAAACATAAACTATAAGAAGATGATCGATTCTTGTGAGCATAATATTGACATTCTGCATATTCATGGAATGACCTGGACAAATAGTAATCGAGAATGCCTAAAAAACAAGTTAAAAAATTGTAATGTTACCGTCCGCGTCATTTTGCTTGATATTGACGAATTGTTTTTTTGATCCTTACTCAATTTTTATTGGAAAAGACCGCAAGTATCTGATTGAAAAAACAAATGATGTATTAGATATTTGGGAAACTATATATCGTGAAGCGACGAAAAACAGAACTATTGAGGGAGCTAAACTTGAAATATATTTCCACAAAGGTTTCCCCTCGAAGTCTTTATATCGCTTTGACGATACAATTGTTTCCACCCCGACCGTAATGATTCAAAATAAATCTCCTATAATGCCAACAATTTGTTGTCAAAGAAATGAAAATCCGAACTGTGCATTTAATGCATACTATAATGAAATAAAATGGCTCGTTGCCAATAGCACAAAATATTTTGATTTGACATATATTCCATTAAATCAGCAGCTATGAATGCTATTTAAAATTTAAAAAGCATGGTTTTCACCATGCTTTTTTACACTATTACCGGTTATCAATTCTATTTTTCATTTTATTTCTTTCTGTTTCAGAAATTATCCCCTTTTCAAATAACGTGTTATTATAATAATGTAACCACAATTGTTCTGCGAGAGATTTTTTGTTATATTGTTTTTTTGATTGCTTAGTATATTCCAAAATTTTCTCCTTCGCTTAATAATAGTTATTCTTTGCCAATCAAATAAATATTATTCATTTTACAAAACTTACTCCTTTTCTTCTCTTTTAATTTTTTTGAGGATATCTTTCAACGATAACTGTAATCCAGTTTTTCATAACTCGATGCTTCGTAGCGCGATCCAGCTTTTGGGGAACTGGTTTCATAATTATTTTAATCATCCTACTATCTCTTTATTGCATTTACGCATTTCCAGTTGACCCGAATCCGCCGTTCTGACGCTCGCTATCAGTAAGCTCGTCTACCTCGTTAAGTTGCGCATCAAGATATGGCATAATAACAATCTGAGCAATTCTGTCTCCCTCGTGGATACTTTCGCATTTATCTGTGTCATTATGCAATGCCACGATAATTTCACCACGATAATCTGAATCAATTACGCCGACACAATTAGCAGGGCGCAATCCTCGCTTTGCGGCAAGTCCGCTTCTTGCAAAGATTGCCCCAAAATAACCTTCAGGAATCTCCATTGCTATTCCTGTCCCGATCTTCTTTGTCTCCCCGGATTCAATTCTCTGAGATCCATATTTTGTCCGCGCATACAGATCAAGTCCCGCAGCATACTGAGACCCTCGTGTGGGCATTTTTGCTTTATCGTCCAGTCTTTTGATATTGATTTCCATTGTATTCTCCCCTTCATTCTTATATATAATTATGTCTGTTTGATTTTCACTCGTCTTATTAGTAGCAACAAGACCTCTTGCCAATCTAACTGAACCTGATATTTTATGTGAAAATTGTGAGACTTGTTTACGTATTATTTCATATTCTGGAACGTCGGGCTCCCATTCACTTTCTACCATACAGCCCCTCAGCATTCTTTGATATAGAGACCACAATGGCACATACCGTTTTTTGCATCTCTGAACTCTTTACACATACATTTTGTATCTGGTGTTTTTTCGAGATGACAGGGGCAGTAACCACCATTTTCTTTTAATTTCTTACGAACCTCGTTCGCATACGCTTCATCTGGATTTTGTCTGATAGTCATCCTATTCTCCTTTCTTGTCGTCATCTACTATAGAAATAGCAATAAACGATAAAACACATGCGGTAGCAAACCCGACTAATCCAATAGTCCAAGAGAGAAAAATTGGCGACATAATCCAGAACCAGCTCCAACTTATAATTCCACAAGCTCTAAGCGCACAAAATAATATAGTAAAAAGATAACAAACCTCTTTTATCGCATTTCCGATCGAATTACCTACGTTTTGATCTTTCTTTTTGTTTATCCTACTCATCATATACTCTCCTAACTTATATATTCAGCATATTGATTGTCTGACGCCAAGTACACACCAAGAACCTCATCAAAGTGCCTTTTGTGATTTGGAATATACCTACCATATTTAATAATGATATTTTTGAACTGCTGTAGTTCACTTATTTGAGACAAAATCTCGTTTTTATAATATCCGGTATAAATAATTATGGCATCATCACAATGATAATCGACACGGAGTTTCTTGATAAAAGCGAGAACCTCGTCGTGCTGATCAAACGGTTCGAGTCCAGCAATCACAACCGCCTTTGTAATTGGATTACCTATATATCTCTCTACAATCAACTCATCCGCGACACACACCGAAGCCTGATTTGAGAGGGAGCTGTTTTGGCAACAGTTCGCCCCGTTTTCTCTATCACATTTGAAGTCACAAACGTTTGTACAGATATACATAGACGGATACTTATAGTTCACAAAGTCCTCATCTGTGATTCCTTTTAATTGCATTACTGTATCACCCCATCATTGGCGAGAACATTCATCCATCGGCGTTTATCAAACTCTGTTCTACGAATTTTCTGATAACTGCTTGTAGGTGTGTAAAAGCCGACAACTCGAGCGTACGTATCTGCAATCTGTTCACCGCAAACCGGGCATCTCTGTTCTCCAACAAAGGCATGTCTTCTCTCGCAGACACTGATCTTTGTGGTAAAAGCAAAGTAGATAACGCCTTGCGATGCTACAAAGTTCAGCATGTTCCAGGCAGTTTCCTCGTTCGGAAACCTGTTTTCAATATTGATATGTGCGATACAACCGCCGCCGCATTTCTTGTCAAACAGATTGCCGAGACGGCATTTCTCCTGAATCGTGCATTTCTCCATAAGCGGAATCCACTGATTGGAATAGATGAAGTATTTATTCTGTTCAAACAGTAGATTATCCGCTTGACAAATAACGCCTGCACAGTTCTCTGCCGGAATCATTTCGATATTAAATGAGAAATCACATTCAAAGCCGTCTTTAACCTCGTTCATTGCGTCCAAAATCTGTGTTGTAAAGACTACGGCTTCATCGGAATAACTCTTGCAGCCAAGTTCATCTGTATCAATCAGCCCGAATAAGTCCATTACCTCGTACATCCCAATTCCACCGATAGTGCAAAACTGCTTGTCCAATTCAACTGCACCGTCCTGATAATTTGGAAGAAGTCCTTTCTCAATATTGCGCTGTATGATATGACGCATAGAGGTCAGCGCCTTACAGTCTAAAAGTACACGATCTCGCAGAATTTTCAGATAACGCTTCTGATTGAATCCGCTCTCATAGGCAATGCGAACAAGATTGATGGTGCTGACACGGCAGGAACCAACCGATAATGCTGTTCCTCCGATAGAGTTGATAAATGCGTCAAGCTTCTTGGTATCGCTGAGAAGCCTGCAACAATTAGAAAGCACACCAACATTGTCGCTTACAAAAAAATTGGAATCACTCCATTGAATATTGTGATTGGAGCACCACCGCGCAAACGGTTCATCAACAAACTTACCGTCTTTATATAAAAGGGAGTATGTAAGAACCGGATATGTAAACATATTTGTTTCCCGAATCTGGCTAACCACTTCCATAAACACCTTTTGACAGTAAATTAAATCCTCGATATGGTCGATTGCAAATGTGCCATCAGGAAATTCCATACCGCCAAAGAGAGACTCAAGATACGGTCTATCAAACACAGATACATTCGTGAACGCACTCTGATCAATCCTCAGGAACGGTTGATTTAAGCGGTAGATAAATTTCTGAAACTGCTGGCGCAGATAATAATCCGGGTCTTTCATATAATACCCGTCCTCAACATCCTTTTTCCAGAAATACCACGCCCAAATGAGGACATTTGGCATACCGACCGCGCCGCTTTGGCGGTTAGATAGAAAAGAAACGAACTCGATAACATCATCAAAGTAAGTCGTCAAATGTTTCGGTGCTTCATTGTTATAGCGTTTGTTTTCTCCGTCATTTAAGAAGAACAGTCCCTCTGTAGCAAGACGAGTAAAATCATTAGCCCAGCAGTAGGGAAAATAGCTTGCGGTTGTGCTGTCGTTAAGGTAAAAACCACGGCTAAATTCCTGCTCAAACCACTGCTTTGCCGTGCGAAGCCCCCAGCGCTTCTTGATCTCTGTAAAAATCTTGTTCAGCGCGAACAGTTTATCCTCGCTCTTTCCCTTTTCGGTTATAAAGCTTCGGATATCCTTGTGATTTGCGTTTGCATTCGGATCGATACTCGAATCTGCAAGCGCACCTTTGTCCACAAAATTGTCAATAAATTCTGAGAAGTCCAACTGGCTTGGATGCAGCCCATTGATAATCTCGAAGTCCTCACCATACTTCTTTTTCATGTCTTCAAGGCAGCGCTCAAAGTCCTTGGAAAGTTTCAATTGTATTTCCATACATCCTCCTTTATTACTGATCGCGGAGCCATGCCACCGACTCCGTAAAATTCTTTAAATCGCCTCCAACACTAAGCACAGGTACTGTTTTAATGTCAAGCGCAAGCATCTCGTCTACTGATCTGTTCTCTGTGTAAGGGATATCCTTTTCTGCGAGTTTTTTCTTTAAAACCTCACATTTAGGGCATCCCGTAGAGTACAAAATGATATTTTCAGATATATGAATCACTCCTTTTCGCGCATAATACACATTTTGATATATTTAATCACAGGTTTCTGTATGTATAAAACCTTTTTTACAGTATGGTAACCTCTGTTATATGAGCGGATACGATATCCCAAAGAGATGTTATTCGTGCTCATATTTACAATCATAATGCGGCATATCGTCAAGCTCTGTCTGCCCAAGTTCCTGATGATGCATAATCGCAAAGATATTCCAAGCAGCTGCTGCGAGATGATCTTCGTCGGTCATCCCCATTATATATTTATCAAGATGCCGTTTTGCAGAATCAATATATCTGGAAAACGGAATGCCCTTCTCCCAATTACGGCTACCGCTTAATGTCATAACATAGCTATCCTTTTCTGACAATGTTTTGAGCTGGAGGATTTTCAAGGTAGGAAATAGCGTTCTGCATAATTTTAACAGATTCGCAAAGCATTCCGATTCCGTTGTTGCATCTACTACATAATATTCCTCGCGCCCACCCAGTCTTATGGTCATGGTCAATATGTGTTTTTTTAACATCGTTAAGGTTTCTGCCGCAAATCGGACACTTTTCATCTTGTTTCCTGAGTAGTAATTGATATGTATCTTCTTCGAGTCCGACTTTTCTGAGAGCTGCTCTACGTTTGTTTTTTCTATCTCGCTCTCTGCACCTTTGGTCTTCTCGTCTTCGCCTTGCTGCATCCGCAATCCACTCGGGGTGTTCTTCGTGCCATTTTCTTGCATTTTCTCTCTGCCAAAGAACATATTCCATATTTCGTTCTCTGAGCGATTTTTCATAACAGCTTCTACACATTCCTTTGCAGTATAATTTATTAACACCACATCGTATGCATTCGTATTCGTTTCCAACTCTTTCTTTATAACCGATAATAAATCACCCCTCGTAACCTCAATGTCTCTTGTATATTTACGAGCACCGTTTTCATAGTGCTTAGCAAGTCTACGCATGGCAAACGGAGAAACCAAATCATATCTGCCTTTCCCAACAGATGGCTCTCTCATTGCCATCCCTTCGCCATATGTAATTCTTGCACCGCTGTCGTCAAGTATACAAAAACCGCTCATTCTTTTATCTCCTCTTTCGCTTGTTATTTTCTATTTTCGTAAAGCCATCCACCATTCGTTGAATAGTCTGCACTACCCTACTCTGCATATGGCTATCCTTGGTCTTTGCCGGTTATAAGCTCACTCATGGGAAGCGTTTCAATCCACTTGCAGAATTCACGCCATTCTGGCAGTCGGTGGTTCTTACGCTGTGCATAAATTGTTTTCAGCTGCCTGTAGTTGGTTGTCATTCCCGCAGTCAGTCTAAACCCTGCAGGATTATTGTAAAGCACTTCAAGATAAAGGCGAGACTTTGTGTCGCAAATTTCTTTCATACATTCAACGCTCTGCGGAGCAAGTCCGATTGCAACAGACGCCACATAGTCGTTATAAGCCTTTGCTTTTTCTTTTACAATCTCGATGATTCGTGGATCTACATAACCGTTATATGCTTCATCAAGGTCAAACTTTGTAATACGATGCATTGTACTTTGTGAGCTTACGAAATCAAAGAAGTGATATCTTTCTGCCTCTACCCATCCCTTGTTGGAAAATGTAAGATCAAATTGTACAACAACACCTGTAAGCCACTGGTCGTGACCTTCGCCTCGACCACTCTGTGCAAGCGCCTTAATACCTTCCGTAAGGTCTTTATTCAAAGCATTTGGGTCAACCGTCATTGGAAACTTGGCGCGCCTGATGCTGTCTTCAAGACCAAAGACCTTAGCATTTGATACACAGGCGCACCCGTCCACCATATAAACTCCTGAATCTGCGAGCCCTGCAGTATACCCATTCTTATATGCCTGTTCACATGCGTCTAACATACGCATTTCTTACTCCTTTCAATAAGCAGATTATCAGATTGATCTGACGCGGAAAATTTATGTATTAGAGATTGGATAAATAATGCATTCATCAATGAACTTTTCTACGCAATTGCAACACAGGTGAATATCTAACTTTTCACCGTCATATTTTGTGCCATAACCAAGATCACGTTTAATTGAGAAATCCTCTTGTATGTCCCAAAAATCAAGCACTCTTCCGCACTTATTACAAACAATTTCTTTTGCCATATAATTAACTCCTTATGTATATCAAACTACACTTTTATTCACACTTTTGATCGATAATAAAGCTATCCAGAAACGTGTCAAGCTCTTTGGATCCATCATCAAAGGACTCTGCGAGCGAGGTATCTTCTGATAATACCCAGTTCGTTCGATTAAGATGAGGCATACCGATGTAAAAAGGTGATTCATCTACTAACATATTCCTTCTGTGTGGTAACTCCATTCTCTCCATGTGCGCAAGAATCTCCATATCAAAATCACCAGATGTGATAATCCGATTGCATCTCCTGCTACGAATATTGCTTGCTGTACCAGGAATGATCTCAATCATGCTTCCATTAAAAAATTCGAGCCTGCCATAGTCCGTTCTGCGAGTGATCGCTCGTCTTACATTTGGAATATTGCCAGCTTCTCTAAGCTCATCCAGAAATTCTGCCATTGCACTTCTGTTATCAAAGACAACACATACTTTATAGTGACTATTCTTACTACATAGCATCATCGCACCTGCAAAAGTTTGAGATGATAAACTTTGCATTTTTCTCCTCCCGTTCTTAATAAACTTTGTCGTATCCTGTAAGTCTAAAATACTGACCATCTTTCTCATACGACTTACAGTAAATGATATCACCTTTATGTATTGGGTCATCGTTATAAACCCTGTTAACAACAGTGAATCTGCTTTCCTTCCCGCTGCCTATAGATTTAGTGACAACGGAGTATCCAAATTGCTTATTGTCTTTTCTTCGTATAAGCGGATATACATCGAGCACATATAACTTTCGCCGATCTTCGTCCTTACCAGAGACATAGCCTACATAACCCATCACATCTACAAAGTTTCTAATTTTAAGCAAATCATTTAGGTCTTCCATATGTACCGCCTTGATAGCGTCCTCAGATTCTCTCATAATTGATGTAATATCCAATAATGTATAACTCTTGGCAATACCGCCTGATTTTGTAACGCCTACTGCATACTTGCTAATAATAGGTTCGAGAGGCGTTCCGTTAACTCTGTCTTTGCTTATTTTCTTCGCATGACCTTTATTGAACATACCGTAGAACAAATCCGCTATTCTCAAAAGTTCTCGCTGATTACCATACTCAGAAAAGAAATCTAATTTAATCAGGATGTTGAGTTGGCGCGAGTCCAAGGATGTTGAGTCTGAAATGTCAGCCAGAATATCAACAAAATATTTATATTTTTTGCTGTGAGCCAGCGTGTATAATTCGTCCGCTATAGACGAGTTCATATACTTTATCGATGTGAGGTTTTTTGCAATAACACCAGCATCTTTATCATAAGCATATGTGCTTTTCGAGATGCCCCATTTTGGCATCGTCACATTTATATTTACTTTCTTTGCATATTTCGTGATTTCCGCTGTTTTCTCTGCGTCATCTGAGAAAATATTAAGCGCAGCAGTAAGAAACTCAAATGGGTAATAATACCTTAAGTAACCACAGATGTATCCTATCACAGAATAGCCGTCCGAGTGGTTCCACGAGAAAGCGTAATCACTCGCGTCGAGTATTCCTTGTTTTATCGGTGGGAAGATTTTTTCAAGTTCATCAATATCCACTCCATAATGTTCACTTGAGTATGATAAAAACCTGTCGTGTATCTCACTCACGAATCCTGCTGTTCCCTTTTTCTTGGCTATACCTCGTCTCACATTATCACTCTCTGCGTCAGAATAACCACAGAAGTTTTTGCAGAACTGCATTATGTCTTCCTGCATTGTGATTCTGCCGAATGTCTTGGCGAGTGCCTTATTCAGCTCGGCAAAGTTGGTCGTACTGATTTCTCCGTTTGCCACATTGTTCCTGAAACTCGCACACCCCGGACGTATCAGACCGTTGCCGAAAGAAAGCCATTTTATGTATGAGAAGTCTTTATTTACTTCCTTTGCTGTCTGGATCATCCTATCTGACATAAACTTTCTGATGTATGCCTGCGCACTGTTTGATTCCCACTGGAAAATCAGCGTGGTATCATCTCTTATACTCTTCCATACGTTTTCATCATCCAAATTCACGTTATCCGGCGTTAGTCTTTCTATTCCAAGTTCTTTACAAGTTTTGTTTATAACTCCTATGTTATTGAGCCCCAAGATGTCGAGCTTTACATACATAAGAGCATCAAGCTCTTTCATATTCAGCATAGAAACCGGGTATTCAGATGATGAGACAGAACACATACCGACTGTTTCGTCTATCGGATGGTCGCTTATCAATACTCCGCTTGGATGAGTGCCAACGGAAACGATAGTCCCGTTTACGATATCAACATAACTAAAAAGTTCTTTGTGCCTTTTGCGAAGTTCATCAGGCACCTCATCTCCGTTTAACTTATTACAAATTTCAGACACCTCATTAAGCGATATACCAAGAGCACGAGACACGTCTCTGACAGCTCCCTTTAACGCTATGGTATTGAATGTAATAATTTCAGAAGACCTGATACTCGGTATGTTCAGTTTGTCACGCAGCAGGAACCGCTTGACTGCATCCCTGTCATCTCCTGCATAGTCCGTATCTATATCTGCGTTTGTGACTCTCGACGGGTTCATAAATCGAAAGAAGTTGAGGTCAAATCTCATACTATCCATCTGCGTAATGCCAAGCAGATATGCTATCATGCTTCCGGAAACAGAGCCTCTGCCGTATCCACACTGGATTCCGTTTTGTTTTTCCCAATCTCTGAGATATGTCTGCAATAACATAAAGTCTATCGACTTTGTCGCCTTATAGACCTCGAATTCTTCATCGATTCGCTTGTCTATCTCTTCCTTCGTATGGTTCTTTAAGGCATAAGGATGTGAAAGTTCTGCATCTTTTATCTTTTTATAGAATGTTTCTTCCGGGTTCTCATAGATGTGCGGATACTTTGTGTTCGTATCAAGATGAAACTCATCAATTAAACCCGCAAGCAGGTTCGTGTTTTCTATCGCTTCCAGGAAGACGCGTTCCGGAAGAGATGACTGTAATCTGTACGCAGTCAATAGCTCGTCATACGATTTGAATTTTAAATCCCAGTTATCTTCACCGTCAAATGCAATGTTTTTTGCTTTTTGCAAAATGTTTCTTCCTGCTTCGTGCGTTTCATTTAAGACGTGCGTGTCCGTTCCCGCTATCAGTTTGAATCCATAGGTCTTTGAAAGCTCATACATGTACTTATTATACGAGATCTGTCTTTTGTCCCTGTGATGCCCTATCTCAAAGAAAATCCTGTCCTTATTTTGGGCTGCAAAATCAAGAAATAGGCTCCTTACGGTATCGCTGCCTTTCCCGAATATACCGCCTATGCAGGCTGTTGTAATAATAATGTTATCAGATGTGTTGAATAGCTCGTCCAAACTGATTCTCGGTACATAATAGAAGTGGTTATCTTTTCTGCTGAAGCTGTTTGAAATGAGCCTGTTCAACTCAAGAAACCCATCATAATTTTTAGCCAGAAGCACACAGTGCATATTGTCCCTTACTTTTTCATCAAGAGTCTCTGTGACGTAAGCTTCTATGGCATGTACATATTTCATTCCAGCTTCTTCAATCGCAGTTTTTTTGTGATACCATTCAAAACAGGAGCCATGCTCTGCAAATGCGAGTGCTTCCATACCGAGCTCTTTGGCTCGACTTACATATTCATTAAACTTTGTAACGCTATCAATGTTCGTCACCGCATTACTCAAGTCTGAGTGCAAGTGATAACAAAAGTAATTACTCATTATACCTCCTAACCGGAGTCAGCACGGCTCTCTCCGGACTCCAACGCAGTTTGTTCAACCTGCTGCTAAGCGTCCTGAGATTTATGTTGTATTCCATGCACCATTCTCCTTTTGTTTTAGTTATGCCGTTAACGGACAATAGCACATTCCTTTTGTTTTTTGCCTGCTCATCCATCATAATGAATTTACAATTCTCAGGAGAGTAGTCTTTGTTGACATCAATTCTCTCTATCGTCAGCCACTCTTTATACCCATTGTTATTTGCCCATTCTGCAAATGCTTCAAAGCTGTCTCTCCAAGCATCACACATTTTTATTCCTCTCCCACCATAGTTTTTGAATGATTTAGAGTTCTCGCAATAGCATCTGGTTTTAATATTTTTCCACGTTTTATATAATCGGCTATTACTTTGCCCGTGTGTCTTTTGACTTGGATTTTCAGAGCGATAACAACCGCAAGACTTTGACTTGCCACTTCTAAGGTCTCCACCTTTGATAATCTTTCTTGAATTTTCTCCACCACAACTACATTGGCATAGCCAAGCGGCTTCTCTGCCTATATTCTCTTCACGACCCAACACCGTCCATCTTCCAAAAGATTGACCTGTAATATCTACGAGTTTTCCCATGACAACCGCCTCCTATCTATACCTAAGCCTTTGCTCATAAAGTGCTTTGAAAACATCAAGCCCTTTATCTACCGGACTATCTTTATCGTCCAGGTAGTCTAATTTGTCCCATAAGTAATAAACATTCACATACCGTTTAAGTTTTTCGATGTTATGGTCATCTCTCACTCTGATTTCTTTATCAAGAGCGAATACAACATTATACCCGAGCTTTGCTAAAATCTTCATTTGCGCATCCGACAGGTGAGATGTAAGCAATGCACCACAATTTTTGATTCCCCAAGTGTTGGCAATAAAAACAGACTTACAACCCTCAAATAATATAATTTCGTGCTTCTTTTTTATATCGTCCATATTCTCGAATAATCCGTATATCAGATTCATCCCGCCTCCCCAACTGGAGAAATATGTATATTTGCGCAGCCTCTTTTCTTTCCATAGTGGGTCTAAAGTTCTTCCCCCTATGTTGACAATTTTTCCGTCAAAATTGCGTATCGGGTACACCAATCTGTCAGAGAAGCTGTCGTAATATACTTGAAATCTATCCAATGACGTTCTCGAGATACCCTCTGACTCCCAAACCGCGAGTTTATCGTCCCGTTTCTCATATCTCTCCATATAACTTTCTGGATAAACAGATATGGTAGATGTTTTTTTACGAGAAACCTTTGGCTTAAATCGCTTGCAAATAACCGTTGCTGTTAATTTCTTTCTTGGAGCTTTTATTTCGTCGCCACAACCCGCATATTGACTCAAAATGTCAGCCGCTTCTTTCGGAGTGCAGTTATTGTAGTATCTAACAAAGGTAAAGACATTGCCGCCGATACCGCTTGAAAAATCATAAAAACTGTTTGTCTCCCTGCGAACAGAAAAAGACGGTGTTTTCTCGTCCTTAAAAGGACTTAACCCCCAAAACTCTCCGTTTTTCTCTTCGAGTTCAACAAATTGCGAAATATATTCCACAATATCAATAGAGTCAATTAAATCCTTGAGTTCCATACCATCGTCTCCTTTTGCAGGTTATCAAATTATGTTGAATGTTTAAAATGGAGTTTGTGGAATGTGCTGTTTGGCTTCATCATACAGGATATGGTTGCCGTCGAAGAATAAATCGATATATTCCCCTGGTGCCATTTGCATACCATTTCGGTTTAAGATCACTCGAAGCTTTTTGTTCCCGCATTCAACCCCATCGGCTTCAACTTCATCCGGCGTCTTGTCTTGGATAAGAGCGATCGTGCTTGCATTTCGCCCGATTTTGGCTGAATCAGCTACTTTACCATTTACAGTTGCCTGTGCAGCTCCAATTCCGCATATCCCCATCTCACCACAAATCTGATTCTTTACCATATCTACAAAGCGACCGAGTTCCTGATAAGAATCGAACGCGTCACCGTCTCCCGAACCTTTAAAATAATCCACTATTAAGACGTCAAGCCCTTGCGTATGTTTGACTTTTTTTACCGCTGTATAAATGCTCTGCTGGTCAAACATTGGTATGTATATATGTGTAAATTTCCTTGTTTTCAGCCATTCACGAGCCTCATCAATTCGTTTGGCTTCTTCCTCGTTATAATTACCAGATGTAAGTCTCTTGTATTCGATACCGGATAGGTGTGCCAGAATTCTTGCCGTAAAAAGTCTTGTATTAAGCTCGCTATCAAGATATAGAACCGCGAGGTCTTGCTTCAATAGATCAATAGCGCAATTTAGAAGCATCATTGACTTACCTTGTTTTGCCTCGGCTGCAAAAACAAATAATTCACCGGGCTCAATGGTTGCATATTCGTTAAGCGCCTTAAATTTGAACGGGATACCGGCAAACCCATTTTTTTGTCTTGTTTGAATCTCCTCCCAACAGTCATCAACCACATCCTTATATGGCGGAATGTCATTAGCAGTGGAATATTCAGTCATCACACCATCCACAAGATTATAAATCTTCTGTTCCACATTCTCTACTGTTCTGTCATAACATAATGCTTGTCCTTCGCGCATCATAGAGAACATATCCCTACGAAAAGCAGCATCCAGTACATTATTTACAAGCAGCTTATATTCCTCGACTGTATTTCTTGCCAACACATCGCTCATTTCCATAAGCTCTTGCAGCTTATCAACTGAAAGTTCATCTGCAAATTTACGTGTTGCTTCAGATGAGTTCAGATCTTCAATAATATTATATGGGTCAATCGTCATAATGCCCTTGCGAACAAGATCACAGATTGCTGTATATATACATCTATTATCCTTTTTGGTAAAATGGTTTGGAAGGAGATGTTCAGAATAGAATGAGAATTCTGGGTTATGTATCAACGATGCGATAATACCAGACTCGCTTTCAATGCTGTTAATATCTTCGACTTTCATCATAAACGCATCCTCCCTTCGTTTCGTGCTATCGGGTTATAGCAACACTCGTTGCTAACGCCACATATGTAATAGCACGAGAAAAATTCTCTGTTGGGATAAAAATCATCTGTGTCTTTAATATTTTCGACTTGTTTCTTCGCCCATCTAATAGCTTCGTTATAAGCGTCTTCGTTAAATGACTCTTCGATAAATACCCCTGTTCTAAAACAGTTGAAACACAACAACTTAGGAAATTTTCCGTATTCATTTTTGACGGCTGCTGAGTATATGTATAATTGTTTAAGCATTGAATCAAGTTCTTTGTCTTTTACAGTCAGCTTCGCTCTTTTACTCCTCGGTTTGAGATTTCTGGATTTATTATCTACGATAATATACTCTCCATCTTTCTCGCCAAGATAATCAATAACCCCCACAAAAGGTATACCATCTATATCGAATTCAATCCGTTTCTCCACATCAATCATGTTAAAACGAAATGGTTGGAAACCTCTCAGGTATTCGCATCCGCACTGAATATACTTTGTTACTGTACTTTCCTGTGGTCTTGTTCCACGAACTTCTTTTGAAAAATCCGCGAGGAACTTGTTCAGCATCTCTTCCTTTGTAAAAGTTCCTTTGTAGAAGCCTTCGATGAGTTTGTGCATAAATGAGCCGTAAGAGGCGTAGAACTTATCCGTTTCTTTGCAATGCTTAATGTACTTCAAAAACCAGCTATCGATAAGGGCAATCGTCAAATGCTTCAAGTCTTGAATACGACCAAGTCATGTCCTCGATTAAGGGTCTGTACGATACTTCTCCTATTCTTACCACCGTCCTTTCTCAATATATCCACCAGAGAAATCATTTTCCAGTTAAATCATTAAGTTTCACTTAGAATGGCAAACGAGAATCGTCTACTTCGCCTTCGTCTACAGGTACCTTTGGTGCGGGCGTGTCATCCTGATGATTATTGCTGTCGAGTTCATCCTGCGTTTCAAAACTAAACACTGTGAAATTTGTGTAAGTAACATTTTTTTCTTTATCGTATCTGTTTGTCACATCAACATCTCCAAGACGAATGCGGTCTTTCTCTTTAAGACAAGCAGCTTTTTTTGCTGCTGCCGTACCGATAAAGCTCACAAATCCACTAAAATCAGTGTCATAGTTTCCTGTCTGCTTATTTTTCCGGCTGATTGAAATGCGTGCCTTTGTTAAAGTATCAGAAATTGGTTCAACAGTCCAGATTGTTGCGTATGATTCTTTACGGAATCCCATATGTATTATTCTCCCTTCATATATTTTGCTTTAAAGTCATCAAACAACTTGGATGCCAGAGCTGGTTCTTTAATCAAGTAGTAGTTACCACCCTTAGCGTATTTGCTGATAAACTTCTTAACCTCTTCGCTCTTATCCGAGTTATCAGACAAAAACTGTTTGACTACGAGGTCAAAATTCTGAATAATCTGTTCTGCAATTGCTTTATCCTCAGATTCCTCGGCAGCCTTCTGCTTAGTGCGATACGAGTCAGGGTCTGTTTCTGGTTGAGCGATCTGGAAGTAGCTTGTTAAAAAATATCTTGTACAGTATGTCAAGCCTGAACCAAGAGCCTGTGAAGGATCTGATTGAGAACCTGTGACAAACCAAGGAACTTCGATACAGTCGGAGGGATCTTCGTCGTTAACCCACTTAAAAACCATATCTGCCTTAAAAATCATTTCTGTGACAGTCTGATCGTACGTCTTACCTGTCTTATCAAACTTTGTGTTGACAATAACATTCTGTTCGACATCTGCAGTTTCAGGAACAATACTCGGAATAAGGGAAACACCGTATTTTTTCATACCCGCTGTAACATTTGCAAGAATTGCTGTTATGTCTGTGTAAGAGTAGTTATAGCCCTTTTTATTCTTCTGGGCTACATCACTGATTGCACGGATTTTTGCAAGTTTCTGAATAAGATTTAATTTTTCATCTGCCATATATAACCTCCTATTTGTATATTATGAGTGTTGATTTATTTCCCCTTCCTTTATATATGTTGCAGATTGGTCTGCAACGGACAATAACCAAGCAAACGGGAACTGCTCATATGTATTACCAACATATGCATTGTTGTCAAATGCACTCATATGACAATTGATTGCTACGGCTTCTTCTGGCGTTAAGTCAATGAAATGTTGAGTAAGAAATACTGACTTACTTCCATGACCACCAAAACAAAACTTTTCCTTGATCACATATGCATCATAACTTTCCCATTGACCAGAACCGTTCTTTCGGTTACGCTTCTCCGTCTCATACATATTAACCTTACATAAATCATGAAATAGAGTAGCTATAACTACACTTTCTTCAGAGACTTTAATTTCCGGGTAAACACTCAGAAGCCTTTTAAGCTCATCATAAACATTTAGCGAGTGTTCCAATAAACCACCAGGATACGCGCCATGAAATCTACTGCTTGCAGGGCAAGTGTAGAAATCATTGTTTTCAAGCCATTCTAAAAGTTCGTCCATACCTTTACGATTGATCGTCTTACACAGAGAAATAAATCGTTTTTTGTTATCCATGCTAATCTCCTTTTCTGCTATAATTATTATATATTAAAGGCATCCGCCTGTGGCTGAGGTAGTTGGGATCGAACCAACAAAGCAGAAGTCAAAGTTCTGTGTGTTACCGTTACACCATACCCCAATATGCAGTTTATCAAATTGTATTCATGTATGTAATGAGACGCCTGCTTAGGCAGGCAATCTCTAAAATTAGATTTTAAAGGCAAGCTTCCAGCGCTGATAGTCTTCCTTATAATCTTTAACAACCTTGCGCCTTTTTGCCTCCTGCGTATTGCGACCGCTATCAAGTTTATATATCTTCCCTTCCATCTTAGCTGCCGCTACACCCGTAAAGTCTGGTTCTTCTCCTATAAGCTCTCGCTCATACGCCCGGTAAAAAACGCCTGAAATCCATGCCCTGAAATAACTCAGCCGTATACCCGTTTCTTTTTCATGAAGTTTGGATCTGCGAGAAATTTCAGCCCGCAGTGAATAAAGCGTTGTGCTCGAGCGTATTCCGCGAACTAACGTATCCCCTGATACACGATCCTTCCACACGATTTTAGTATAATTTGGGTGATTATACACGAACTGTGTCAACTCTGCGCAATTTCTAAAGGCTGCAATAGCTTCGTGGTATATTGGGATTTCCGTTTCCTTATAATGCACCACCATATTACCAAAATCCACATCTGAACACTTGACTTGCAGGATATCTTCTTCTGCGACGCCACCATATGCCAACCAAAAGTAACACCTATAAATGTTGTCTGTTGACTTGTCTGATTCCAAAGAACAAATTTCGTTCAAATACTTCTGAAGATGAAGTGGATTCGCTACTGTTTGTTGTCGTATTTTATCCAATCCCACTGTGTTGATCTGTAACATTCCATCGCAGGCATTTGGCACATTCGCGACATCTATACACCATTTAACATAATCTTTAAGCATGATCAGCCTACTAAATCTGCTCCTTGCCCTCAATCCAACAATATTATTGATGACGGGCTGCAGTTCCTCTGCACTTCTCGTGCAAAGGTCAGCATTCCATGCACGCTCATATGGCTCGAATAGATTGAAGACTGATTCGCATACCTTAGCCGTGTTTATGCTGGTTGTATAAGATTTGACAAATTGGGTTTTCAAATCTTCATTATACATAGTCGCACCTCCTTCTATGTATTAGGCTATTGCGTTTAGCATAATCGCTTTTTGCCAGACTGATAAAAGTACATCTGGGTCAATGAAGGAAATCGCAGAAGAAGCAAGAATATTCGCTACTGCCACTTTACTCATATATTCTGAAGAAAGCGTTGTGATATAACTACCGATTCTTTCCTTAGACATACGTTCGGGGTTCTCGCATAATACCATACTGTCTTTCAAGAGACCAGTTCCATTAGAAGGAACAAATACATGCGTTGGTAAATCGGATTTCTTGATAGAGCTTGTCAATGGAAGTGCGATAATATTAGGACTATGCAGGTTGCCCAAGTTATTTTGATAAACCAATCCGGGTCTCCATCCTTTTTGTTCATTACCGCTACCGCCAAAATGCATTAAATAAATATCTCCAATTTGAATCTGATGATCGTTTGTATTTTTAATACTCAAAGTGTCACATCCTTTCGCCATAATTAACCTTACAGCTAAAGTATATCACACCCTCCCACGAATGTCAAGTCAATTTGATAATTTACCAAAAATTTTTTCAAGCTGCTATTATGGTGTATGATTTATTATTAGCATTTGTAGAAAAATCCCCACATACAACAGTAAATACAAGACCAAGAATAGACGGTTCTTCTATTTGTATATATTTTACTCTTTCAAATATTAGTCTACCAAATGAAGAAATTAGGCATATCGTATTAGGATTGAAGTTAATTTTTATATCATCAAAGTTCTGTTTTATCTTCATTGTATCGCCGACTGTATTCCAATCTTGGTTTATCGAATCATATATGTAACAACATTGCGGCATATTATTACATAAGTCCCTAAATTCTAAAATGGATAATTTTTGCATTTTGTAGTATTCCCCCATTGATTTTTTTTTATGGCTATGGTACACTACAATAGATAAACGGTTTGTGGTTATTCCGTTTATCTTGTTGTGTGCCGTGATTCGTGGTTGTATTGCGGTACGTGTTCTTTTTGTTTGAAGCAGCCCGTCCTTACAGACGGGTTGCTTTTATTTTATTTAATGAACTTATAATTGATCACCCCTTGACAAAAACTTTTGTTTATGCTATGATATTTTACAGAAACAAATGTTGTTGTATAATAGTACCACAAAATTTTCCGGATGTCAACACCCAGAAAAAAATTTATTGGAGGATACTTATGGAGCTTGGTGAAAGAATTAAGGCATTGCGTACTGAGAAACAGTTGACACAAAAAAAACTTGGTAAATATCTTGGAGTCAGCGAAGTAAGTGTAAGGTGCTGGGAAAATGGCACGAAAAGCCCATCAATGAATGCTATCATATTATTGGCGAATCTATTTAATGTTACAACCGACTACCTGCTTGGTGTATCTGTTGATGAAAACAGGGATAATCATTTACTAAATCAACAAGAAATTGCCTTGCTTTCAAATTATCGAGTTTTAGATAGATATGGCAGGAAGGTCGTAGATACTATTTGTATTTTGGAAAAAACAAGGGTAGAATCTGAGATAACAAAGCAAGGTCATAAAATGTCCATGCAAACATCAGAAAAGTCTCCAAATCGGTACATCCCTCGGTACACTACCCCTTCAGCTGCCGGATATTCTATTCCGCTTAGCGGGAATGACTTCGAGATGATACTTGCAGACAATTCTGTCCCGCACGACGCCGACTTTGCTGTTAACATACAAGGCAATAGTATGTACCCTTACATCCACGACGGAGATACTGTGTATGTAAAGAAGGACTGCGAATTATCTATTGGAGATGTTGGAATATTCTGTGTTGACGGTGCGATGTATTGCAAACAATACTATATAGATAAAGAACGCAACCTTACACTTGTTTCAGCAAACCCAAGGCTTAGTCATACTAATGTGTTTGTTGGTTCTGATAGTGGCTCTGATGTAAGATGTTGTGGGAAGGTGCTTCTTGAGCAGAGAATCCCCTTACCGGACTACTTTACAGATAATGATTAGTTTTCGGAGGAAAGATTGCCTGTGTCGCAGACAGCAGACGACATTGGACTCCAAAGAAACGCCGCCGGGTATACTGCTTGACATTCCATAATACTTTTGGCATTCCCCTTCGGATGAAACATACAACCACCACATGGCGTTCTATCTTCATCCATTCCACTCCATGGAATACACTTGAGGTCATATTCCATACCGTTTGATTTAAGTTCCTCATTATACCATTTTAAAAATTTGAATTTCGCCTCTCTCATTTCCGAGATTTTTAAATTACTCCAAGGATCTATTGAACTCCAGATTGAATCATGTTTGCTTGCCAACGGGTTATCTGAGTCAGAACAACGTACAGTAAGCCAACTTGGAAGCTTCCCTTGCTTGGCTATATATCCCCATATAAGCATAGGATGTGTTGGTTTAATTCCTATAATTTTTTCTAATTCATCAGAAAATTTAGCCATTTCCGGAGTCACATTAAGCATCATATCCTTTATATTGTTTTCTTCCTCAAGCGAAATACAATATTGCTGGAAAAATGCTTCTTCTCTTGCCTTAGATATAGTATAATCGTTCCTAATCTTTTTAACCCTATGCTGTTCTGTCCCTGATTTGCAACCAAGGTATACCCATAAACATACTGCTGCTATTAAATACCACATTTTGCTCTCCTTTTGCACCTTTAGTCATGTCTATCGCGTTATCGGGCTACTTCATGACAAGATGGGTTCCTGATCTCGTCTTACGATAAACATGCTTTAATTTATTTTTGATAAAAGAAACCACAACCATCCAAAAATTGCAATGATAATTAGCACAATACTAAGCGGATCCTTTTTCATATAAATGCGATTGCCGTCAGTACTGAACACATGAAGCGGATTGGAATCCGCCGGCTCTAAGCCCGGAACTGTAATATACTCTCCTCTCCAGTCAAGATCATTAAAATTCCAACGAACATGAAGAACGGGGTCATTCGGATAAGCTTCACTCACTAACTCCAAACGCAGATCTGGGTGCTTGGCTTGCATATTGGCTTCTATTGTCTGGATAGCTCTCGTTATTATCCTCTCATTATCTCTGTTGTCATCTGGTCGGTTATATCCGCTGGCGTGGAAACTCTTCCAAGTAATATATCCCTGTTTCGACAGCCACACATTGAGCGCAAGGTCGTATCCGTCTTCAAAAGCATATTGGCAACTCAACTCTAAATCATAAATTCCAGCTTTCCACTCCTCCCCGAATATGTAAATAAGTTGTTCCTTGATATCTTGCTCGAAGATCTCCAGCATTTCTTCTTCGGGGCGATCTCTTGTCTTTTTCTCCAATTCAGAATTATATATTTTAGATATTATATAGTCTCTTTTTTTATTTATTCTTTCAACGCGTTCTGTGATTTCTCTATCAATTTTTTTGTAGCTTGGCACAACTATTCCTCCTATTCTGAAGCTGCGTCTATACTTTCTTTTGCCTCATCAATTGAATCAACCGCGCTTTCAAGATCGTCAATCGCACTTTCCATCTTCTGACACCTTTCACTATCCTGAAGGTTCTCCGGCATATTGTCCAAACTATCCTGCTCTTGGCTTGCCGCTGTTGATATAATTTCGGATGCTTGATCGAGCAGTTTTTTTGCTCTATTCAGAAGTTCTCGACGCGTTTCATTCATCTAACCGCCTCCAATCAAACTTTTTCCCAGATACTCGGGAATACAAATTTTGCGCAAAGAAGTCCATCTTCAGACGTAGAAAAGCCAATAAACTTTGCGCGCTCTGCAAGACTGTAATATACGTGATTTTGAGACTCGATTGTGATTTCGTGACATTCCATTGTAATTGCGATTGTCATAGAAATGTCATCTACCTCAACGTCTAATGATTCACCATCAAACTCTTCGATAAGATCATCAAATACATCACAATACTGCTTTAGAATTTCATATCTCTCTTCGTTAATTTCCCAGATAGGAGAAAACCGATCAGTTGCTTCGTCAACAACTGCAGAAACAACATCAAAACACTTTACAAAATTACTCATTGTCATTCACCTCAATATTATTCAATCGTGTTAGTTAATCCGTGGAAAGTAAAATCCATCTGAACCATACCGTCTATTTTTGGATAAACATCAAAATTATTAGCGAGTTCCACCGCTTTCATAAACCACTCCGGTTTTCTAAATACTAAATTTTTACCAACAACACTCACACTTCCCATGCTCTGATATGGCTTGTGAAGTTCATAAGAAACCTTGGCTTCCTTGTTGGATTTCATAAGATATTTAAGAACTTTATAGGTGTATAGTGCCTGCTGAATCCTATGCGGATTTATGACCGATATTTTGCTTTCATCTTTATTTTTCTCTGCTGCAAGTCCTGTGATGAGGGAATCAATCATCATTTCGACTTCCTCATCCGTCATAAATTCTGTATCAAAATCAAACTCTTCATTTTCCATATGGTATATTATTCCTTTCGATATTTTTGTTATTATTGTATCATAGCTGCACACGGTTTTCAAGAATACTTCCATTTCATTCTGGCTAAATCGTCGGTCTGGCAGAGGTAATACGGTTCGCTCTTCGGCTCAAAGGATTTCAAATACTGTATTGCTCGCCCTTTCTTTGGTTGTATTCATTCCTCATGCCCCATTCTCGGTAATTCACCTACGCGGTGAAAGGTATTCGCTAATGCATACAAAGCCCGCTGCATCTCCTGTACCTCCGGATCATCACATTCCAATGCACAAAAATGATATGCAATCTGTGCTGCGATTCGTTTATCCACTTTTATATGCAGCGAACCGCACCAAAGCGGGAGGCAAGAGTAATCCACATTAGCGTACCGCAAGTCAGCGCCCTTCAAGTTAGTGCAATTCAAGTTAGCGCCATTCAAGTCAGCGTACCGCAAGTCAGCGCCATTCAAGTCAGCGTACCGCAAGTAAGCGCCCCGCAAGTCAGCGTACCGCAAGTAAGCGCCCCGCAAGTTAGTGCAATTCAAGTTAGCGTTCCGCAAGTTAGCACGCACCCCATTCTGATCCCCGTTCAGCCACTTATTATGTAATTCCAGTATCTTTTGTATGTCCATAATGTTCCTCACACTTCCTCTATCTTGATGTGGACTTGACATTTTAAAGTGATTCTGTTATGATTGGACTATAGGATTTCTCACACACCCTATATAATTGGCTGTCACAGCCCCAACTGTGATAGCCTTTTTTCTTTGGTGTTGTTTTGCTCATTTCTTATCCTCCTAAATTCAATAGAATCATCAATCTGCCTATTCCCAGACAGCACGCCCAACCGATCAGCCATATTGCTGCAGACTGTGTAAGCAGGACTGCTGTACGTTTTAGTTTGTGTCTTATATATGTGCCTCCTTCTTAGAAAACAACGTATAATCATTCATTTGTTCCATTCCTCTTTCTTCACACAGTTTAAAGTTCAAGTTCTGAACAGCCTGTTTGACTTTACTTCCAAACGCATAGAATGCTTCATACCCGATATATATTACGCCATCCGGTATATGCACGCTTGTCAGAGACTCGCAGTTGCAGAATGCTTTTTTACCTATACTTATCATGCTGTCTGGTATACGCACACTTATCATAGATTTGATTCCATAAAACTCGCCAGGCACAATTTTAGTCTTTCCATTCGGAACAATGAATTCACCGTTTACTATGAGTGTATAACGCTTTTTAACATCACTTTTCATGTGTGTGCCTCCTTCGGCGGTTCTGGAAGAGGCATCCAATGGGTTACCTGCATGTCGGTAAGTTCCGTGAATTCTTCCAGGATCCAGCTGTCCTCACTTGTATAGTTTGCTATTTCTACTGCACTCATGGGCACGATGTCTTCGCGGTATCCGTGAATTACTACCAGCAACCGCTTATCTCCGTTCGGCGGCAGCTTATCCTTTACACTGATCCATTCTATTTCCATTGTGTTATCCCTCCTTCGCTTATATTTCCCACCAGATCCACAGATATTTGGATAGTTAGTGGAATAATTTATAACATCAAGTCTCATCCATCAGAGCGTCCATCCTTTAAAAAATTTATACATTCAGCCATAATATGAGCTGCATTATCCGCATCCGTTTGCTCATTAAATTCAGAGAATGAGACTCTGATCGAATCTCGAGCTTGATCGGGCGTTAAACCCATAGCTATAAGCACATGGCTGGGATCAGATTCACGACTTCTGCACGCTGAACCCGCCGAAATGTACACTCCTTGTGCATCCAACATTAACAACAGCGTTTCTGCATCGACATTCTCAAACCTAAGATTTAATGTCTTACCTTTATTTGTTATCGGCTCTCCGTTAATAGAAACTATACCATCAAGATTATACTCACAGAGTTCTCTAATCAATTGATCATAAAACCTCTCCTTGTAATATGATACCGTTTCGAGGTACTCTTCTCTCCTCTGCTTGGCAAGCTCACAAGCCTTTCCGAATCCAATTATACCGGCAACATTTTCGGTTCCGCTTCTTAACCCGAACTCCTGCGACATTCCCCCATATATCTGTGGTGTTAGTATTTCTTTATTTCTAACAAATAAAGCGCCAACGCCTTTTGCGCCATGAATTTTGTGTGATGACAAAGACAGAAGGTCACATCCAATTTTTTCAACATCGATCGGCTGACAGCCAGCCGCCTGTACGCAGTCTGTATGAAAAAGCACGCCATACTCTGCACAAATCCTTCCAATTTCAGCCACGTTATTTACTGAACCGGTCTCGTTGTTTGTGTGCATGACAGATACCATCCCAGCTCTGTGGCAATTGTTGTCAAGCATCCGTTTAACATCATCTGTATGAACCACACCAAACCCATCAACGTCAATCTGTAATGATGGGATACCTCTCGTTGCTCTTAAAACAGAATCGTGTTCAACAGAACTCGTAAGTATTAGTTTCTTACCAATTGACTCAAGATACTTTCTTGTGCATCGAATGGCGATAGTATTTGCCTCGCTGCCTCCTGATGTAAAGATAATTTGATCTGGAGAAGCTCCGATAAAATCGGCGACCCTCTGCCTCGCCTGCGCTACCGCATTTGCCGCCCGTCTACCAAGAGCATAAGTAGTTCCGGGGTTACCATACTCGTCCTTTAGATATGGCATCATTTCTTCTAAAACAAGCGGAGATACCTGTGTAGTTGCCGCATTATCTAAATAAATCATTGGCTTCTCCTTTCTATTTATTCTTGACTATTAGTCGATGTCATTTCTTGTACTATAAAATCGTTTAAGAAACAATCTAATTCATCTGAAGATTTCAATTCGGAGTCTTCTTCCTTTGCGACTGTAGTGATCATAGCATTAAACTCTGATATAAATGTCACTGTCTGACAGTCTGTGCCGTACTTTATTTGAAAAATAGAGCAATCTCCTCTTTTTAGAGCATACTCTATTTTGATATCCCTGCCGTCGTTTGAGACTCCATATAAAACCATATTTGTTATTTCACGAATTGAACCATTGTCCATAACTGACACATCCTTCCTTCTCATGAGAAAATCTGAATTTGATTCAAAATTACCAATTTACATACACATCGATTACATTTGATGCGCATCCAGTATCGTACACCTTACCTTGCTTTCCGAATGGTGTGTCAACCACAGTACCTCTGTTTAGCGAGGAAGACGACAGGCATATATAACTGTTTTCATCACAGATATATCCATCTATATCATTATGCCTTCCTGGTATATCCAACCCGTCTCCTGGCAAAACTCTCTCACTGTACCAAGTCCATTTCCACCCGCTCCAATGTATAGTACCAAGCTGCATAAACTGCGATGCAGAATATAAAGTATTGTTATCTTTTTCCGGTTCCATTGTTGAATATATTTCAGATGGCTCTTTTAAATCAACTGGTTCTGCAGACTCTATTTTTGTAATATCAGACTCCGTTATCTGTTCAGAAGTAACCTCACTTGTTACTATTAACGTGACTTCATCATCAATCCTATCATCCGCCTTAAAGATGTAATCCTCATCAATATTCGCATCTGCAGAGTATGATTCAGAAACAATCATCACTCCAATAATTGCTAATACAGTAGTCATGCAAATAAATGTTTTAAGAGATCTCTTTTGCAAAATTTGCCCCTTTCTGCAACAATCTACTTCTAAAGTAAAGTCAATGTGCTTATGATACGAGATTAGTGTTCATTAAAGATCACTTGCTCTCCACTTCTTAAAGTCCAACACCCACCGTCAGTGATCGCACATTCTGTACAGTTTCTGCTACACTCCTTTGCATTATTGTTTGCCGTCGTGTATCCGTCACGATATCTTACGTGAGCCTCGGGCAGAAGATAGGGGCTGTCCATTTTTAAGCCCTTCCATCCGCTGAAAATAATGTGGAGATTCTTCGGAAGTTTGCCAATAATATTGATATGACGATTTACGATACTATACTTTTTTGTGAAGCACAGAATTTCACAATGCGTATTAGTTCGGGCGATATCAACCATATGCTCAAAGTATGTATCATCAGGAATATCTCCCGACACATGGAATCTAAAAATCGAGACATCATAATTGACGCCTCGACCTCTCTCCAATATGTATCTGGATCCTTATTCAGTAAATCATAATTATGCTTGTATGCATCTCGCACTGTCTTTCTGATGCGCTCAAGCTTTTTCGCGTAGCATTTATTATGGCACTCGCAGTCACTGCGGCAGGTAATTCCTGCCGGTAGCGAAATACTGGGAATACTACCCAGCTTTGCGTTCCCGCTTGAAATTTTAATATTCATTACACAACCCTCACGATCTGCTGATAAAGCATATGATACTCACTCGTCACCTGTTGGTTATTATGGTAGTGACCGAAAAACCACTCTTTAAATTGTATCCGTTCTGATATTTTGTCAAAATATTCTGTAAGTATATCTTGTTTGCGTCTATTGTAGCTCTCTAACAATGGCAAAATGTGCTGCGGGCAACAATGTGTAATAACAAAGTCGACTTCATTATTGTGTTCCTCAAGCGATCTGAGACCGCGATCCATTTCCTCTTGAGTCGGAAGCTCTTGCTCCCACCAAGTAATGTGATTGATGCGAAACTTGGCTCTTCTCATAGCCATGTTATGACGCTCTCTTTCAAATTTCTTGGTAAACCTACGACCCTTTTCGGTCATAACATACCCTGGCTCCAGAATCCCGTCATCCACATCGGTACTTGTCGCACCGCCGAAAGCGAAGAACTTCTTACCACACAACTCAAAAACATATCCCCTCATCAGGTGGTAAATGTTTTCCCGAATTTTGTGAGCTTTTCCTCCATGAAAATCCACAACTTCAAACTCGTCACTGTAAAGCCTGTCGAAGTTGTCACGATCTCCGTCAACGAAAAGCAGTGTGAAATCGGGCATTCCCTCACTGAGAAATCTGAGTCACCACCGTCCGTCGCTGTTATCGTTCAAGATTCCGCAATCGCCGCACACAATGATGAAATCTTCGAGTGTCAAATCCTCTTCTTCCGGGAAATCTCTCGGCAGCAACTTTTCAAACTCAGAGTGACAGTCCCCTGTTATGTAGACCATTATATCATTCCACCTTTCTATAATCACAATCCGCAACAACGCCATGCTTGTTGTGCTTGAGCCGCTTTTTGCAGTTTATGCAGCTACCTTTTTTGTTCTTCCGCTGACAGCGAGAAGCGATTGCACTATGTATGTATTACGCCTAAGCAATCAATCTGCATTGTAATTATTGTTCTATTTTTTATTAGTTTAGATACCAAGGTTTAAGCTGGATGTTTAAACCGCTTGTTAATGTTTGAATCATCTACAAAACATCATTATTGTCAAATACAGCAAATTGCTCATTATCCCCGTATTCTCCTATATTCCAGTCAAAATCGAATACCTCTCCACCATGAGGTATAACTACTCTCGCTCCGAAATCACCGTCTGTTACCATCAATTCCGACATTAACACTTCCGGTTTATATTCAGCAAACACAATACCACCATTTGGAAATTCTTTCATTAAGTCTTCCATTTGATTTTTTAATAAGATTTTCATTTGATTACCTCCCTGTTTATGGTTGATTTTTCTAATAAAAATGATATAATTAAATATATTTTAAATGTTAAAAAGGGTGAACAAATTGACGAAGCTAAAGACGAATAATCTTTTTGTATTACTTCTTTGTATAGTTCTACTGACATTATGTTTATGTAGTTGCGGTAACAATTCTAAAGACGATTCTATTATTGGAAAGTGGTCTGTAACGAAATATGAACTAAATGGAGAAATTGTCAGCAAGGAAAAAGTAGGCGAGTATATGGGCGAAGTATTCGTTTCTATCGAAAGACCAATACTCTTATTTCAGAAGTCTGGACTTGTTCGTATGTACACGAAATCAGGCAGTATGGATGAAACCGTTAATTATACTATTACGGATAATATTATTGAACTGTATAAAAGGGATGAGCATGGTTTATACCTTGAAATAGACAACGATACAATCAGACTTAAAACGGATACAGATGGTATTGTAATGATTTACACAAAAGAATGAATTATCGACAAAAGACGGAGGACATAAATCCTCCGTCTCTTTATCTTAAATGCGAGTAAGGATTTGCACCTTACAGACTACAGTTCTTGCCAGCACATTCTTACCTCGTTGCTCCTTCGCTTTAATGAGGTAGGTGGAGTCGAACCACTGCCGCAGCTAATGAATGTTTAGCGTTTACCTATTCCGCCACCGCATACATATATTTTGCTGGACATAAATCATCCATTAAGCAAATATTAAAAGACTATGTCAAGCATTTATCTTTTTATTTTTTAGACTTAAACGACACTTTCCCAATTTTTAACTCTGAAACAATCTCTCCTAAAACTGGAATAAGAAGTGATACGATAAGAAGAACAATCAATGTATATCTTTCATCTGTAACCTGATATATTTTTAGAAAATCAAATATTAAAATAAGAATTACAATTACAGGAATGATTCCCCAACAAATTATACGTACTGCAATTTGATTTTTCTTTTTGTCTTTCTGCATTAAATATGCCTCCCAACATATTGAATTCCTCTGACAATATGTTAGCAGAAATTCGCTTGAAAAATCTATGCATTCAATTTCAATATTTTCTCCCCCCATAAATATTCTTTTTATTTCTATTTGAAAAGTATTTTTATATTTTCTGCTGTTTGTTCAAATTTTCTTGTCAAATTCTCTTATTATTCTTGCTTTTTAATGGTTTTATTGTATAATATAGTTAAAATAATGTGTAAGGAGATAATATATGCAACCTATCTATCTCAACTTTTCAACCTTTTATCAAAGTGTTGTAAAAACACAGACAAGCCACCTTCAATACGATTCAGTTAGCCTTTTGCTTTATGGAACCTTACGAGAAGATAATATATATGAAATCAGTGATCGTACAGCCTCCTATTATGTCACTGGTATACACAATATAAATAAGGATTGCTTGAAAAAAATATTTATGCTTTCTATGGAAGAAATTATTAACCGATTTAAATTATTAGAATTTCAAAATCTTGACTATGCGGTGGAAGCATGTAAAAAATTATTATCAGTTACAACTGAACTAAGCGCTACTGAACATAACAAACTACTTTCCATACTTGATAATGATGAAAAATCAGAAAATGCAAGCTACATGTTTCTCGCCTCTACCTTTTTGCAAGCAATTCGTTGCAAATATAAATGTAAACTTAAAAAGGAAGAACAAAACTACTTGACATCAATACTTAATGAACAACCTACAACATTTACAAAACCAGAAGAATCTGTATTACCGGTAATATCCAATATTGAAAAATCAAATGATTTACAACAATGTCAAAATTCAATCCATTCATTTTTTCAAAACGATTTGTCGATACAAATAAAATCTTTTTTATTTCCAGAACAGTTACACATATTGGAATCCCTCTGCGAACCCTTAGAGCAATCATATAATTTTTTACCATTAGACAAAGAGGATTTTAAGACTCTATATAGAGGATTGCAGTACCATGATTATATTTATACAGCCTTATTGCACGGAAACCTATCTTATATCAAAGAGTTAATCAATTTATTAAACATAGAGAAATCACAAAATATGATTGTATACGTATTTCCATCTATCGATATTTGTATTGAAGATGTTTCAGAAATTTTTACTCAAATAGAACAGAAGGCACCAAAGGTTGATTTTGTTATGCGAGGAATATCATTCACTGACAGTGATTCCTTAGAATGTTTGTTACTTTGGAGTTAAATATTCTAAAATCACTGTGTATGTACTACTATAACAACCAATAACAATTAAGTCATACCTATATTTATGATGATTGACAATTTTTGTTTTTGCAATATAATAATATTGTACGTTATTCTCTTTCTGATTGTAAGTAGATTTGACAACAGGATTGAAAACAATCCAGAAAGGATGGTGATTAGCAATGGCTAAGATTAAGGTGAAAACCGTAGTTAAGGTCACTACTCAACGTAAAGTTCGAGTTCAGATTCGCCATCTTGCATCGACTTCTACAAGTTCACACGCTTGGCGCATCTGACATATTTGTTAAGTATATCATCATTCAATCTCCCATCAAAACTCATTTTGTACCACATTTCTTTCTAATTTCATTTATAATATTTTCTACTTTATAATACATATCTCGATCGGTCTTAATATCTACGATACTTTTCATATTTGCTCTTATTTCTACCGAGTTATCTAATGTGTAATCTATTCTCCATTTGTGATCCATATATGATACATAAAACTTGTATCCAATTATGTACGGTTCAGAGAGTTGAAAATATAAATTTACAGGACGATGCTCTGTCGGACATCCACAATTGTGGATGTCCGAAAAAGTTCCCATTTTCATGATTTGATTTGCAATTTTTTTATAATCTTTCATACTTATAGTCATACCTTTCTGCTGTGCTACAAGGCACAAAAATATGAAAGGTATTGCGCCCAAACACAGCTTAAAATATTTTGTGTTGAAATACTGCCTGAGGATAGGAATACTATGTCTTATTCGAGAGACTATCCCAAGTAACATAAAAAAAGCTCTGAAAAACCAGAGCTTTTTTTATGTTACAACAAATATTCGTTTCAACTATCTCCCCAAGGAGAAATTCCAAAGTCATAGCAATCCACAATATCGGAGTCGTATGCCCCGCTATAAGTGTTTTGAAACCTTGTTCGACCGCTACTCGTATAGCGCTTTCTACTTTCTATTTCGTTCCATTCATCTCTTATCTTTCGCTGTTCTTTTTTAAAGTCTTCAATATTCTCAGAAATAAAATTACAATAACTTTTTACCGTATCTTCAACTGGCAGATCTATGTTCAGGGTGTTACTAATCTTTATAGCAAATATTTTCTGCTTCGTTGTCGCTCCGTTCTTATTTGATAAAAGTTTCTCATAAAATTCCATAGTTTGCATTAGCATTCCACTCCTTTGAGTAAACTATACCTTTATCTCAATCCATAACCCGCTGTGCATTCGGGAAAAGAAAGGCTATTAAAAACCTTATTTTCTGTATCACAATTATCACAAGAAGACTTAGATATATGTCGCCTATGCAACGAACAATCTCCAAGTGTATCAGAAGATGGCGTTGGTACAAATAATCCTTCGAGACTCATATCATTCTCATTTAGTTTGATACTGATTGGCACAAATTCACACCCGTTAAATCGTTCCTTATCAGCGTCTGAAATATTTTTCATAAATATTTCGCTCAAGTCTGATAATGGGATGTATACCTTTGAAACATACATACTTATACTTCCTTAGTTTTAAAATATCTTGCCATAAGGTTATATTTATCATTCATAACAACTTTAACACCAAATTTCATTCTGCTTCACTTTTTTCTAAAGAATCAAATCTTACTCTTGCAGCAAACTCGGCGTTTTCAAACATAACAACGGCTTTGCTTCCTTCTTTTCTAATAAACATACATTTAGTTTTTGAATTATTTTGATGTGATATATAATTAAGAATATCACCAAATTTGTACACTGGTTCTGAACTTTGTAACGACAGGACTGTAGCACAATCTTTACAGACTTTTTTTAATCGTTTATTGTAGACACTTCGTATATCAGCGGATTCTGTGACAACATCAATCGTATCATCAAACTTCAAACGAACATCAGGCATTATTACTTTACCGCACACATCACAAACATAGGTGTTGCTTTTTATGCAGTTAAGAAGTACATCTATGTAATATTGGTTTATTGCCATCAATACACTCTCCTTATAAAACTCGACTTTTATTCTCCGTACATCAAATCATGCACACTTACATTAAATGTACTTTCAAACCAATGCCAAATATCTTCTCGATGAGTTCCTGCTGGGAAACTCCGCCACGATTCTTCGATGCACTCCGTTTCTGGGTTCATCGGAACATCTCCAAATTCAAACCACACTTCTTTCGCTGACTCGCTGCATATAGAAGTGGTATCAGTTCTGTTCATGTACTCAACCGCAGAATCATAAAAGCTATCAAACGGCTCTGATTCGCCATTGAGGTACCAGCCGTTTACCTGTAATCCAGTCCCATAAAGTTCTGTCCAATAAATATAGAAGCGCATAAAGTTCTTGATGGTATCTGAGGCGTTGACCAATAAACTCAAGACAGTATTAGTACAATCTATTGAACTCATATTGTCGAGTTTTTCAACCAGAGATTTAACGCTATTAAAATCCATATTCACTTAGCTCACCACCTTCTAACATAAAACTTAACTCATATCTGTTTTATCTCTAATACCAAATGTATATATTTCCCAATATAGGTTTCAAATTCTTTAGCTAAATCGTGTCCGCCGATAGTAAAGCGTTCGCAACAGTATCTCCTGTAATTGTCCACTCAGAATATCCTTCATATCCTATGTCACTGTAGATATCTCCATAAAGGTTTGCAACGACAGATCCGATGGCTTCATCAAGAGAGCACTCACGATTTGTTGCGTATATTCTCATAGAAACATTTGGTATAATATCGCGTCTTCCGCCAAGTGATTCATCATCATAATAATCGGCACTGTTGAAGAAATCGCTAATACTTTCTTGGATGCTTTTTCCTCCCCAATAAGCTGAAGCATTTTTATCGGCTTTCACAGCAATAAGCCCATCATAGTCATAACATAGCCATCCCTGTAAATGAAATTCTTCCATAAAACTCCTATCTATAAAACTATACTCTTATTCTTTTATAAAAATCATATTTAATATCGTCTTAGCTCCATTGATATGGCTCGCTTTCCCATTCTGCACCGCATGAATAACACTTATAACAATCGCATTTCATATTGCGCATATGGAATATTCCGTCCGCCCAAGTCTTATTAAGACCGCCTTTTCTAACTCCCTTATTTAATATACCAATTTTTATATAATCGGTAGTTGATTTTGTTTCTCCGCAACAAGGGCATATACCGCACCCAGTATTCGCTTTTTTACGGGCATTCTCAAATGCAGCGTGCTGCAATGGTGTTTTGGTAATCCTCATACTACTCTCCTAACAATTCATCAGCATCTCTAAAAACAAATTCCATAAATGATTTTTCCTCACCGAAATCATTGATAATAGTGATGTCTGCGACATCTCCGTATCCATTGACACGAATTGCTTCATATGTTTTGTAGAGTTGGACTCCGTCAGACTTCATTCTCTCTAAGTATTTCTCTCTGCTCTCACCAAGCATACTTGTCTTTGAAAAATACCGTTCAGGTAGAAATTTTAGCCTAACCCTAACTGGAGGTATCATTTGTTTCTCCCCGGTAAAAGGGGTATTATCTGTTGGTAAATACGCACAAAGTTTCATAAAATCACCATCTACATTCATTATCTTACCTCGTCATTCAACCTAATAAAACTTAACTTTTATTAAAAATTCTCTGTCTTATCTCCAATTTGAATAAAACATTCATCGCAGTGACCGCAATTAAGACAACTATAATGACCAATATAAGGTGAACACAGAAGCCTCCTTTTCTCCATTGGTAACGATAGAAATTCTTCACAAATCAATTTCCCAATTTTTGATTCCTCTCGTTCTGGATGATTTAGACATTCCTTCAAACACCAACAAATATCATCATCGTCATAATTATCATCATCCAATAAAATATGCAGGATACCTCCTGAAGAGCAACCTTCAAGATTATATAAAGCACCTATATATTCTCGTATGGTATCCAAATGCTTATCGTAATGTTTACAGAAAGCCATTTTTTTTCTCCTCTCTTAATAATCAAACTAATCTTTTATGTCATCATAGAATTTATAATCTTTGCCAACCGCAACATTAAACAAATACTCTTTACATTTTGGGCAATAAGCCTGCGCTAAACCATGTTGCGCGGTTCTTAGAATCTTGAGCCCTGTGTCACAAAATTCACAGTTTCCAGTGAATCGTTTTGTTTCGTTGTTCCACATATTTATCCTCCAAATTATTCATTCATGAACAAAACTGTATCCATCATTACTAATGCGTCTCCCCTTCTCATCGAATCATAAAACTGTAGTCTTGGGATATCATCCTTTACAATTTCCATTTTAATGTTGGATCTTCTTTTTGCAGAAGAGAAATCCATAGCCGTGCCATTTCCTGCACATTTACAATTCCATCTCCCGTTCCAGAACTGTTTTCGGACTTAAACTCCGTATCCTTTTTGTTCTGCTTGTCCGCATCAAAATTTTTCACAAACTGCTCAACAATGTGACGATTTCTCTTGTTTTCTTCTTTGCTTATAGAGGAATCATCATACAAAATTTGATATCCATCCAGCATAAGGGATGCCGCCATTTCTACTGGATCTAAGTTGGGGAAATAGCATAGGTACTGTACTACGTTAAATCTGATGCCGTTCCCGCAAGTCTTGGGATGTTCTTCGATAATCCTCTTCTTATAAAGCTCAAACATTCTATTTTCCATCTTCAATACCTCATCTGTTATTTGTTCAGAGGAACCAGCCTTTTAACTTGAAACCCTTATGGCAAAATCCTGTTATGTTAGAGATGTAATCGGATATACCTTCCATACCTGTTATATCTTCGGGTATGCTTATTTCGTCCGGTAGCAGCAACACAAACCCGCATTCACTTTCATTTGGATCAATGTCCCATTCGATATTTATAGCTTTCATATAATCATCTCTTCTCTTTACTCATTCGCCCAAAATGTGTCTTTTCTTGATGAGAGCACGCATCGCTCGGATGCTTATAATATTCGTTATCATACGGGCATCTAATCAAAAACAAATATATTCCATCTCCAACAATCCGTTCTTTATGACCGACTGGACATTCTCTACAATACATATCTCCCCCTAATTTAGCTTCTTACTGTCAAGGAAAATCCTGATTCTTCTTAGAAAACTCCCGCTGTTCTTCACTATGCTCGCTCAAATACCAAAGAATTATTCTTTACTTATACACATACGCTGTTGCCGAGCATGAAGGACATTTGCATTTGGCGACAATTCCGTCGTGTATATATGCGATCTGGGAAGTAGCTTTGTACTCAGATGAGCCTGCTTCGAACTCACATCCGCATTGTTTGCAGCAAAAGTGCTTTGGATTGATGGAAACCCCGTAGCGGTTTCCCGGTTTAATAATCTTCATATCATCACCCAATTTACCTTTCATTACTATTGCTTTTCAATCGTGGCTCTTATTTATAATTAACTTCCAGTACCTGCTGCCACTGGGTGGGTAATAATGCCCATAAACTCTTTCTACTTGTGTATTTTCTATATCATACTTCTTTCGAACATCTCTTACGGATATAGGAGGAATACCAAATTCATAGAGACCAAAATTATACCCCCTTCAAATATTCTTCATCTAAGACTGTTTGTATTTGGATCAATATTAAGCTTTTGTATATTTTTTATAAATTGATATGTTTACCCCTGTCAAGATATTGTTATCCTGTTCATTCGTATCACATCTTTTATGCCAATCTGTCCTCGACCTCATCAATGCTGCTATCAATCAGGTAATTATATTTCATACTGCCAAGGTTAAGTTTTTTATACGCTTCATCAATTTCCTCGGTAGTAATGCCGATGTAATCAAGCGTCTGGGCAGGAGATGAATGATTAAGCATCTTCTGCAAGAGCAAAAGCTTTCTGCTGTCATTATGGCTCATTACCATTTGGTGATAGCAGAAAGTTTTCCTTAATGTATGTGTCGATATTTTAACATTCAAGTCCAAATCGATGGCAATACCTTTTAATATCCTGTCAATTGAGTTAGACGATAATGGCTCGTTCTTGTTTCTACCTCTGTTAGACTCACTTCTGAACATAAAATCACTCAAACAGACTCCTTCTGTATGTTCCAGATATAGAGTTACTGCCTCGACTACCGCATGATTGATTGTAATATATCTGTTTTTCTTTCGCTTGCGAGTTTTCTGAGTTTTCTTTTCAAAAACAGCAAAGCTATCCTTAAACGTCAAGTTTTCGTTGATAATATTAGAGAATCTAAGTATTCTCAAGTCGCTGACTCGTAAGCCAAAGTTGATACCAACAATGAACAGCATATTATCCCTGTATCGCTTCTGTGTAATCAAGTATTTGGATATTCTAAATATATCATCCATACTTTTGATTGGATCGGCGGCGTGCTCCGATACAAGCTCGCAAGTGACTTCTTCTTTTGCTGGAGCAATCACGCCATACTCTAACTTGCGTGTATTTTTCTTAAGCTCGCCAATAGCAATTATTCGCTTATCGTCTATATTTAATATGCTCATATCATTAGTTGTCACCACCTTGAATTTTATTTTATCGTTTATTACGATGTGAATTGTTTACCAACCTCAGTATTAAAGAAGAGTTTTCTTAAAGTACAAATATCCTTTGGTATAGTCTCTAAATCCTCGGTGTCGTGCAGTGTTTTAACCCAACCATAATACTGGTTAGCAAGTGATGTTGTGAGGGCAGACATTCTGCGACTGTCTATGTAACCCTTACGAATTGCTTCATGAGACACAGAACGCATAAACTTCCAGAAGTTGTAGTATGCCAGCTTAAGCTTTACCATATAACCATCTGTGCCTTCCACCACAAAGCCCTCAATGTTTCTTTCGTTGTACTTATAATCTTCAGCAGTGACCTTGTAGTACCAATCAAAGAATTCCTGCCAACTTTCCAGAACATAGGCTTTCTCTTTGTGTGTAAGACCGAATTTCTGCGCTACCTCACAGAGTTGCTCAAATGTGTACTTTTTATACTGCATTTCGTTATAAACGATATCGAGTAAGAAGAGTTTGTTTTCTGGATATTCAATAATATGAGGATCGTTTTTCATATCAACGCACTCGAACACGAATGACACATTGTGTTCTCTTGCATATTCTTTCATCGCTTCAAGCGTTTCTGCAGAAACTTGAGCTTCGAGATTCTCCCTAAGCCAGCCTGAAAAATCACCATTCGGATTGGATTTCGTAGTTACAAACAGCGAGTCATCCTCATTATTATAAGATACGATACCAAGGAATCCGTTTTCTTTAACATACGCAACTGCGGGGAACTGTAACTTGTACTGTAACATATCAAGCTTGGTCTCAGGGCGCTCGTTAATATTGAAAAATTTGTCATAAGCACGGGCTACGACCTTCTGTTGTGGTACATTGATATATAAACCGCGTGCTTTTGTAGTTTGCTCGTCCCAGGCTTTATCATAAAACGCTGTTTTGGTGAAGTTAAACGAAGAGATATTGCCATATTTTTTCTCCTGCACATAACGATTCCGACGCAAAGCAATAATCGCATCGCCAACAGACTGTTCTGTAGCGCCTGAAGCAACTGGTGACACCTCTTCCGTTTTTTTGAACACAGTATTCTCAATTTCGAAAATCTGGTGTGTTCCGTCAGGTAGAACCTGTACACAACGCAGACATCCACCGAATTCAACTTGACCTTCAAGATTAAATACTCTTTCGTTCACTTGCACAGGCAGATGCTTAGTGTTACGATGACCATGAATCTGATAGCAATTCGGTGCAGTATTTTTTAGAAACGACTCGGCAACCACCTCGAAGTCGTTGTAGTTACCAACGCCCTCAATCATCTGCACCGTCGCTACAGTAGTGATGTTTTCAGGAATGGTACTCAAGCCAGCATGAGTTACAATGTATGTATTACTACCGAACTCATAATAGGCGCACTGACCGATTCTACGATAGAGTTGGCGTACATCTTTCTTGTTGACCTTTGCGTTGTCAAGCTGTGTCTTTGTAACAAGCTCGAACTCTTTGGATTTGCTCACACCACCGTTCGCCCAAACCCAGAGCCATCGCTCATGGTTGCCTTCAAGTAAACACACATTAGACTTTTCGTATACAGAAAGCAAGAACCGAACGACTTCTGCGTTTTCCAATCCACGGTCGATGAAGTCTCCACAGAATATGTAGAATTCGTCATCTTTGAATCCGCCAGTAGTTTCAAAATATTTCATTAAAGCCGTGTAGCATCCATGAATATCACCGATATGGTGAACTTTTTTGTATCCAGACAGATTGATTTTGTGCATCCAGACCTTATCAAGTTCATTAGGCTTAATTACTGTAATTCCAGACGGAATTTTCTGCGTCTGAAATCTGGAATACATCTTTTCAATTGCCTCATCAGGAACCTGCTTAACCACCGGTCTCATACGGTTACGTTCTTTGGTGACATCAATAGGAATATCGGTAAAGTCAACACAATAGATTCTATACTTATAAGCTGAACACAAATCCTTATATCTATTCATTTCAGATGTTTTGGAATTTGTCGCATCAATTACAGTGAACTCTCCGTTCTGCATTCGGAGCTCGAGAAGCTTAAAAAGCGTGTTCCAAACTACTGTATCGTTGCTTTGGTTGATTGCTTCAGCTCCGGAAGCCGTTAGAACTGGACTGGAACATAATAATCTGATATCATCTGCTGAAAGTGTATACGGTTTCAAACCGTTTTGCTCAATCCAAGTAGATTTTCCGCACCCAGCACTTCCCCTGAGTAATAATAGAACCCTCATTCTTAGAGATCCTCCTTTGTCTTTTAAACCAGACAGCGTCTGCGGTACTGCCAATTGTTATCATTTATTCGCCGTTCGATAATGACGGAATCATAAGCGTTGCTGAGTCATCTGCAACTACCTGCGGTAGTTTACCGTCCCATTTTTCAATATACATTTCTCTTAAAATCTGCTCTGTAAGCGATTTTTCAAGAAATGCATTAGCCTCGGCTTCCGCTTGTGCAGAAATTAACTTAGCTTCAGCGTCCGCTTCAGCTTTAGTTTTAGTCACAGCAGCGTCCGCCTCAGCCTTTTCAACTGCGCACTTGTTCTCAATAGCTTGCTGTTCTGCATTAAGTTGAGCCTGCTGTTTAGCCGCAATTGCTTGATTATAGGAATCTTCAAAATCTGCATTGCTAATTGTGATTTTATTAACATAAACTACATTATCACCGTATTTTTCATCCAAAGCCTTTTGGAGATTATCAATAACAATAGGTTCAATAATTGCGCGATTCGTAGCATCTATATCTGACAGATCTTTGCTACTCGCCTTGACTGCAGATGCCACAATGCCATGTGATACAAGCGAATCTTTATAGTTGGATATATTTGCGTAAATCCATGCGGACTTTTCTGGATTGATCTGATATGTGAGAGTAATACCTTCATAAAAAATAGTAGTTCGACTCTGTGTCTCCGACCATATCTTTTCCTCATCGAAGATTACATCTTGCTGTTTATTATTGACTTTCTTAATTGACTGAACAAAAGGAAACTTCCAGTTAAAACCGTTCGGAACCGTAGCATCGTCAATTTGTCCGAATGTTGTACGCACTCCTGTATATCCCCAGTCGGGATAATGGTGAATGAACACGAAAAAACGAAAAGTATAATTGCAATAATGATAGGTACGACATAGTACCTCTTTGCTACAGTCTTTGGAATGACTTTTTCATCGCCACGAGCATATCTGTTATGCTCTTCCGCCTCTTCTTCTCTGTGATAATTTACAATACAAGTGATTGTAATAGCTGCAATAATGATTAAAAACGAAATAACTTTTAAAAACCAGCTCATTTGTTTACTCCTTTTACTCTTTAAGTTTGTATTGCTTTTGACGTAGCAATGATGTTTCATAGAAACACTTGCTTTATCTGATGCAATATGAAAATTTGATTACTACCTGTAATCTATTACATTAGGCGTGAGTGCGGCGATTTCACCTCCGGGATGGGTCTGGGTTTGAGGTTGCTTTTGGTTGTGCGACAACGGATTATTGAAGTACTTGTCTATCATTCTCCGTTTGCTTCCTCGGGGGCTTCTTTGTATCCTATCCTTTTTCTGCCTGTCTTTGTGGAATTTCTGCTAACAGCAAGAAGCACTGTTGAAAACAATCATATCATTACAGGTTAATCCCAAAGTTTATAAAATGCTCTAAGAATAATTTGAAATTTCAAAAACATTTTAATACTGTCTATAACATTATATAATCACGAATTATTCGTTCTTTTTCAATCTCATCTTTAAACTCAAGCCATGGCTTCCACTCACACTTACTTGTGACATCTCCAGTAATGTCATATACTTTTCCACATATTTTTGTTCCAAAGTAATCATTCTCACTGGAGTACATCAAAACTGCGCCATTCCGAATAAACCTACGGTAGAGTATGTATGCAAACCAATAGTGGGCTTTGGATGTAAAAACAGTAACGACGTCTTTTGTTCCCTTAAATTTTTCAATAAAATTACTTACTTCATTCATTTGCCTCCATCTCCTTATTCAAGCACTTTATATCTGTATGTACGCGTCTTTATTTTTCTTCAAACTTTCAGATCTTTTTCCGAAGATTTCACGGGAGATTCATCATCACAACCAGTATATTTATAAAAGGTTACATTACAATCCTCTAATTCTTCTTCAATCATTCGAGATACCTTATCCCAATCACCGCCGCCACGGTGGCAAGCCATCATATAAGGTATTGCAATCACCTTGTCATAACATTTGGCACGCACTTCTGCGAGACATTTACGCAATGCACAATAATCCGTGTAGCACTTCCCATCGTACCCGAACTTTTCCTGTGCAAATAGGTTTGCGATTACGGTTCCATCGGGAGTTGTTACAAACAGAGTGCGCCCTAATGGATTCAACGTGTTTCTGCATAGTCTTTGATACGCATCGAAAACTAAAGGATATTTTTCTCGCACCTGCCTTGCGACTCCACTTCCCATGACCCCTTGACAGTTTACCTGATGTACTATAACATCGGCACCACTCTGGAAGATATCACCATTGACTATACGGATATTACCCATAGCTTACCTCCGATTTATCTGCTCTAAGCCGTACAAATACAGGAAATTGTAAGCTCTCAAGCCCTGTTTTCTTATCGCTTGAAATTTCTTTATACTTTACTTCACACAAACAACCATCATTTATAATGTCATCCTTGTGCTTCCAAAAATCAGCTCTTTGCTCATCTGTGAATCCAGAGCCAACCTTAACCTCGTTACCTTTGTAATTCAAAACAAAAGCACCGAGCATACCTTTAAGTCTGCCAGTACCTTCCTCGTATCCGATAATCGGCAAATCCATTGTATAAAACCGTTTAATTTTTAGAATTCCTTTGTGTCTTACCCTTCTGTAAGGACAATTTGTATTCAGCATCAAACCCTCTTTATCTTCTGTTATCATTCTATCGAGCAAATCATCAATACTGCTCTGGTCTTTACTGTGATACAAGACAGGCAAGAGTCGTGTATGTTCCGAATTTAACCTATCGCTCATAGACTCCATAATGAACCTGCGTTCCCCGTAGTTAAGTCTTGGATTTGCACTTTCAAAATCTTGAAGCGGTATTAAATCGAAAACTGTATAGCAAATTGTCGTTTTATTCTCACTATCTGAATTTAAAACCCCAGTAGCCATACGAAATGCCTCATTATCACTTAACTCTTCTTTGTCTTTTAAGGTAAGCTCCCCATCCAAAACATAGTCGAGTTCATCTGCCCACTTCAATGCGTCTGTAATATGTTCAATACCTTTGTACGGAACTCCGCTGCGAGCAATTAGTTTGCCACGATAGAATGTTGCTCTTACGCCATTAAGCTTCTGTGTCAACCAGAGCTCCGTGCCATTTGCAACAGGATATTTGTCAATTGGGTATGCCTGCTGTACCTCCCATTCGGGGATTAAGTGCGGGATAACTTTATTGACTGTTTTTGCAGTTACGCCAAGTCTAAGTGTCTTTGCGAGAAGTTTAATAAAAAGTTCTCTTGCTTCAGGATCGCAGTGACCGCACAGAAACAACCGTATCTGACGAAGTGTTGCATCATCTATACCACGTAATCTTGACAGGTATTCACAACACTCGAAGATGTCTTCAAAAAATACGAGTCTTGCATCCTCGTCTGTTGGTGGCGTATCAACAAGATTTTTCAAAGTCCTTTCCGATACGTTATATGTAAGAACAGGATTTAACGCATAGTAGAGAAACTTTGTAAACCAATTATCATCGGAATGAGCTTTAATAAATTCTTGTTTTGCATTTACACCGTTCAAAGATTGAAGAGTGTAGATATCGGAATAACCCATTATTATTTACTCCCTCTTAGTTGAATTTAGTTGATGGCAGGACTCGAACCTGCATCTTACACACCTTATTGCACATCCGCAAGGGACTACTATATGGTCATCTCTTTCTTGCTGCTTGAACCTACGTCAACATTAAAACATCTCTCGCAATCCGTATCTCCGACCGCGCGTCAAAAGGAGGAGGTATGCGATTGGATCTCACTTATAACTATCTCGCCGAGATAGTTATAAGTGAAGCTACCATTGTTAAACTCTCACTAACAGTTAAGAGTGATTGCATCGTATGTATACCTGTTGTTTAAATGACAATCCATAATCATTGCGAGAGATGTTTTAATGTTGATAAAAAATATGACAAATCCGTTCTGGGATTATTGGGTTTATTAGCCATCATCAAGTAGGTTGACCATGATCTGGCTTCCGTCTCTCTTTTTATTCACCACACCCTCAGCAACGATAATAGCTAATCTCGATGCATTTATTGGGTTGCCCAAGGTTCACGACTTGCACGGAACGAGGATATGCCACAATGGTGCGAGTAGTGAGACTTGAACTCACACGCTATCACTAACACAAGCTCCTCAAGCCCGCCTGTCTGCCCGTTCCAGCATGCCCGCATTATTACCGTCTTACTACATGTGGCAATAAAATAGCCATTATGCCACAATGCATTTCAGACGGTTTATAAAAGGCAATTCTCTATACTTTAATTATGTGTATCTGAACTTTCTTTACCAGTATAGCATCCACCATCTAATTCATCTCTCTGTTCACAATCCTTATTCATACATAAGGAACAATGAACCATACCGTCTCCATAGATTTCTCGCATTTGCTGTGATAAGGTTTTTGCATCCATAGTTAATACCCCCTTTATATCAATAGTCTGGCATTCTGCATTCATAAAAGTATCATTTCATTGTACAATACCTTCTTTCTTTTGGAATTGATGTCCTGTAATCTACATACAGAGAGGGAAAAGATTGATGACGCCGAGTTTAAAATAAACGTAATGATTTATAACGTTTATTTTGTCTTTTAATCTTTCATAGCTTGAGCGACAACAGTCTTTAGACGGCTTGCTATTTCTTGTCGCTCGCTTAAGATCTTGCTGGATCTTGAGACTCTGGCTTCCTCGGTTTCTTCTGTTTCTTATCTTAGTGTTACTCCCACTAACAGTTAGGAGCACCGAATATCGGTTATCCATTACAGAACGAGGGACACCGCCCTAATAGATTCAATTATCATATTATATGTTGTATCAATATTTTCTTTGTTATATTTACATTTGATTTTACCACCTTTCACGTCCTAAGTTGTTCTTTAATAAGTTTCACGATGTCAACTCCATATTTATCTCCAGCGTGTTTTACGATCGCATCAATCGTTTTACCCTCAACCATGCGATAGTAATTGCGATACCCTTCTAACTGCTGCACGTCTTCGATACTCCACGGTGTATTATGCAAGGTGTCAAGGGTAAACGAGGACAACATAGCCTGGAACTGTCTTTTCCTACGATGACCGATTGTTATTTTGTTGTCCCTCGTAAGCATCAATCCTAAATTGAAGTTTTTCCCAGATGATGAACCGTATCTCGTTTTTGACTCATTTAGTTTGAACGGAGCATTAAACGATCTCAACGTATCAACAATAAATCGCTCAACAGCCCGGAAGTCGAAGTCATATTTCGAGGACACCTGAAAATCATCTGCGTATCTTGTATATACAAATCGTTGGGAAACTTCTTCCCCATTCTTGTTCACATACTTGAAATCCCTGAGAGCGTTGGCAATTTTGAAATCCACAGGAATCATCATAATATTTGTGATGATTGGAGAAATGGGTGTACCCTGTGGAAGACCTCCGTCGAGAAAAGCAAGGCTCAGCGCTGTTTCGAGTGCTTGTCTGCCACGAGTGTTTTTAATAACTTCCGAGAACGGGAAAATTTGTGAAAACATACTCATCACATATTCCAAAGTTGTGCTTCCAAAGAAGTTTGAGAGATCAAGTTTACAGAACCATTTGCTCTCGTTTTGTTGATGTCTCTTTATGCAGTCAATAATACTCCGCTTCTTGATATAGGCAAAAGCTGATGTATGATATAAAGCATAGAAATCCTTCTCAAATATTGTTTTAAGTAGATATAAAGCATTCTTGAGCTCGGGTTCAGGAGCATCAATCTTACGAAGACCACCGCTTTTCTTTGGAATGTGGAATGTGTAATATAGATCGTGTCTTGACCTATCTCTAAGCTCTTGCGTGTCTGTATTAAACTCTTCCAATTTAGCGATTAGCCTGTCCACATCAATGCGGTTCGTGAACCTTTCGCTTACAACATCGACCGCATATGTGCGGGTATTTGTAAGATTTGGGGTAATCATCTGATAAGTAGAGTTATCCGGAGTACCAAATAATAGTTCTTCCAAACTCATTTGGTGGTACTGCGGAGATTGCTTCACAGTAATATAAACCATTTTTTACTTCACTTTCTACGAATACTGTAATCTTATAAGAGGGGATACGCGTTTGATCAGGTTTTGGAAGAAGAGGGCTTCAATGGATTGTTTGTATTACTTTCCTTGGCAGTTTGCTAAATGTTGACGCTGCCGCCGCAACTTCCGGTACGGACTTTGGTTTTCGTTCCATGGTGTATAACGTCTGGGATCGCGACCGGTTTCTCCGACGGGGGGAGGGCGGATGGGTTACCGGCCTCGGTCGGTGGCTTCCTTTCTTCTCAAGTTGTTACTTTCGCTAACAGCAAAAAGCTATCTCAAAAGAGATACATATCATTACAAGTATTCAAAAAAATTAGTTTTCAGATTTTCGAGTCTGTAAACAGCTCAGTATGTATTCGCCAGTAAAACTACCTCCGATATGTCCAAGCAACTTACCACACCAGTCGCTTTTCAAGAATCTTTCAATTTCGTCCTTGGAATACTTACCACATCTCTTGTCTTTACGGGATACAATACCTCGATTATTCAGGTCTTGGTAATCTAAAACCGCCTGAATTAAAACAGCGGTGCAGAGCGCTGTCACTCCACCTCTTGCTGTGATTTTTTGGATTATTTCTGGACGAGCCTTATACATCTTTATACCCGTTCCTTTCATACTTCGAGCGTCTGTTGTTAGCCTGTTCTTTGGCGTTTGCAAATCTACAATTTGACGGCTCGTAATTACCATTGACATCTATTCTATCTATAGTACACTCTCCGTAAGCAGCACTGTCGTCATATCCATTTTGGATAGCCCATTCAAGAAATACATCAAACGACTCCCACTCTTTACAGACACGGATACCTCGCCCACCATATATAGGGTACTTTCCATTATTCGGATTGTTGTAGCGTTGCTTCATCATATTCCATACGGCGTATTACCTTTCATTATCCTGTCTCGCCCCAACCAGAATGGTGGATATTTTAGCAGATATCGACTTGTCACTTCCTATACGACTGGATGTTTCTATCATAAGACATCCACAACTTTGCGTGTGCCCGTTTCGTAAATTGCAAGTATGCACTATTGTTTCTTTACCGCAGTCACACCTACATAACCATCTATAAAACTTTCTGCCAGAGTCGGAGATGTGCGGGGTTGCTTCGCCAGTTACTACAAGTCTGCCGAACCTAAGACCAGTCAAATTATACCTACTCTTCATTAACTAAAATGCGAGCAAATCTGGCTGGAAACCGTCGATCTGAACAAACTTCCAAATTCCATCGCCCTTAGTGCAGCGGATATAGTTATTTACACATAAGGCACTGATGAGCCTTACGGTTGTGGCGACGCCAAGCGTTACTCCACAGGCAGATACAGGAGTTTCGGAAGCCGCTTCCTCATGAGAGAATTGCATAGATGCAAGGAAATCCTGCTTCATCTTATAGTCGTCCCAAGCTGCGGCATAATGCTGAGCGCCTGTAAGGAGAGTTCGTACATCAAACATAGCTTTTACATATGGACTATCCATATGTTGCTCAACAATCTGTCTGCGAAGTTCAATACTGTCCACTGCAAGAATGATGTACCCGCTCATCAACTTACCTCGCCACCCGTCCGGCTTCAGCTCAACAAAATCCGCAATTTCTGGATTGATATCCATAAGGATGTCTTTCAATGCATCGACCTTGAACTTACCGACATCTTGCTGCCGGAACATCTGGTTGGCAATGTTGTGTGGTTCAACCTTATCAAAATCCCACAGTGTCATCTTCGTGATACCGCAGCGTGCAAGGTTCTCAGCCACAGTTGAACCAACCGAGCCACATCCTACAATATGAATTCTTGCGTTATCCTTTTCGGGCTGAAAGAACTCATAACTTTTAGATAAATCTATCATAGTTAAATACTCCCTTCTACTGTCACCGCGATTCCAGACGATGCGAATAACTCGTCAAAAGCAGCAGCTTCTTCCAGTTCAGCGGCGGATGCGTCCCTAATTTTATCGTTTTCAAGCTTTTGGACTTGACTGCTGCAAATAGTAAATAATTCAGCAAAAGTCACACCCTCTTCTTCAACAGGAACTTCATCCTCTGGATCGATGTGCTCTTCCGATTCTTCTCCCTCAGCATATTCATCCTCGTCCCATAGATCGTTACCATCCATGTAGTCAAGTACTTCTTCTTTCAGTGATACAAATTCACCATCATCTGCTGGGAACCAGTCGTCATAATCGTCTTTGATATAATAATCGTATCCATTTGGAAGTTCGTTGAGCCAACTTCGTACGTCTTCCCAATTTTCATCACGCGCTCTTTCTCCTAATTCACCATTTACATAATCATCAAAGGATTCTTCACTGTATATATGATCACAAACTCTAATATCTTTTTCATAGCAAAAATCAAGTAGGTCAATCCAGCCGATCACATCATCGACAAATTCCTGCCTATTCATTCATAATCACCACCTTTAATATCCTCTTGCATAAAATGAGTCATTTATATCGCAGTCGCTCCATCTGTCTGAGTACGGATATCCGTTAAGGGTGCTCGTTTGGGTATCCCAAGCGTTGTTATATCCCTTATTCTCTTTGTCCTTCTTGCGTCTGCCCTTACGTTTTCCATCCTTTTTCTTATCTGCAGATGATTTAACTGTTGTGGTCGACGGTTTAGTATCCTTACTTGTTTGAGAAGCTCCACCATATCCTGAACCAATCTGATAGTTTCCACCATATGTGGTTCCATAACCGTAGCTACCATAGCCACCGTTATATACGGTTGTAGGTTTGTAGACTTTGTCTTTGACCATTCCCTTAGCTTTTTTAATGAAGCTATCAGTGGCTCGCTTTTCACGATATCTTGTAATGAAATCCGTAACCGCCTTGACTTCATCTTCAGAAAGATTACGAATATTTGAAATATCTTCACTATCCGGGAGCGTTTCAACGGTTACATCAGCTGTATCAAAAAGAATATTTTTCTTAATGTCATAAATCCTGACTGTTTTATCTTTCTTTTTGTTCCATATCATAAAAATATAGAACATCTCGTCATCAAGCTGTTCTATAATCTGATCGTAAAGAGAAGTGTCCACTCCGGACGGTGTTACTCCCATATTGACATGAGAATGACCCTGCATACGGATATTATTAAACACATCATCATCGTGGCTCATTAGCCACATTTCGTATTTTTCTTGGTCGGTATTGACGGTAGCCCCTGTGACCTCCTGCGGGTATACAAGAATATCTGTGATATAATATTCGTCTTTACTGTCATCCTCGCCTCTATGCGCGATACCGTGCCAAGCGACTTCCTTATCAAAGTCACTAACCAACGCCTGCATTTTGCGCCAAGCATCCGGGGTAAAGAAAACTTTTGCCTTGCGATTGACAGTACCAATAGTTTTTGTGAAAGTAACCTTTCCGTCTGAGAACTTTCCACTTTTAAGAACTTCTTCAAAGCTCTTACGAACTTCGTCGAGATACTCTTGTGTTACCTTGATAAGTTTACTCATTTTCTGCCACCTCCATCTTTAAAAATTCAATTGCTTCTTTGGGAGTTACTATCTTTCCATCAGGAAGTTCTACACATTTGACGTTGACCCGATAGTCGCTGATACCATATAAACGATTCATAAATTCTTTCATTACCGGAGAGTCGCCAAAATTCAAGCTTTTACAGGACGCTGCACATTGCTCAAGAGCCATAATATAATTATTTTCCGTAAGTAGTGTATTGATTGTTCTTTCATAGTTGCCCATACAACTATATCTATCAATATGAGGGTTTGGTGTACAATCTCTGCATTCTGAGCCATAACTGAAATTTGACAGTGCTCGGACCCTGCGTCCAAATGTGAATTCGTATGCAGCGCAGAATTTGATACGGATCCTTTGCTCGACAATAGCAGTCATAAACATTCTCATATCGTCTTCTGGTATGATATCGCTACAATCTCTCCCATCAGGAAGATAAATATAACTGCTTTGATTGTCGATTACTGACATTGCCATTTCATCGTCAAAAAAAGTCAGATAGTCCTTAACGATGAAGGTCATTGTATCATCATCCACGTTACAAAGTACAAATCTATCATTCGATAAAAAGTAATCCATTATTTCTGATTCGCCATTATTGGACGCAATTCTATTCTCTAATCCAAGAAGCCTAATTTCACAATCACGTTTGAGATCTAAACATTCAGAAATTCGTCTACTCAAAGACCCGATCTCATTGATACAGTTTTGAATAACACCCTCAACCCTGTTACATTCCTGTCTCTCATATTTCGTTTCAAACCCCGTGAGCAATTTTCGGATTTTTGCAGCTCTAAAATCATACTTTTCAGCAAATTTTGCAATACAGTCTTCATATTTTTCAGATGTCTTCTCTCTGAGCGACTGAATAAGCTCCATTTCTTCTTGTGATACGCCCTTTTTAGGATCAAAATACCACGGCATAAACGCAAAAATGCTACACTGCAAATAGTGGAACCTGCGAATATCCATATTATCTGTGAAGATAACGACCTGTTTAGTACTGGAGTTCACAAAGCAGAGCACATAGAATGTCTTTCTGAAAAATTCTGTTACTTTATCAAGTCTAATCCATCCCGGATATGTTTGACAAAACGCGGATTTCATGAGTTCCAAATTCGCATAATTATCATCATGATCACGACTGGTGAAGTTATGAATCAATATCGTTCCGTTTTTCATATCATCAGGATCGTAGATGCTTTTGACTATACCATCTGTCGTATAACTGTAGATTTGATTTCTTGAGTAGTTACTGCTTGATAACCAGAGAAATAGAGTTTCTCCTTCCTGCATTCTCGGAGCCACTAATGCACGAAGTGTCGCAACAAAAGACACATCTCCATTGTAATAATCCCCAGAAACATTTTCGAGGAAGTCATCGGCAACATCAGAGGTCAATGGTGTTGAGTCAATAATTGCTTTGAACATATCTTAACCCCTCCTTTATAATTCGTTTTTTTGGTGGGAGATATCGGACTCGAACCGATACGGTATTGCTACCACAGGATTTTAAGTCCTATGCGTCTGCCAATTCCGCCAATCTCCCATATGAAAGCCCCGCTAATCTCGTATAAGATTAGCGGGGGCTACAATTGATTACTTTATGTATTAGGCATTGTCTGCCTTAACAACATTGAGGAGGAAACACTTCTCTGAGATGTGGAAATCCTCAAATGTTTTGTCGAGGTCGCCCGGATTGAGCGAAGAACCATCGAGGTGCATTACGCCGCGAGTGTAGTCGATGCCTGCATCTTCAAGAACGGTACGCAGTGTGGTGTCGCTGTCAACGATGACGGATTCTCTCTTTACATTATTACCGACAGTTACTTTTACCATAATTCAAATCTCCTTCGATATTTTTTCTTGTTTGATTTTTTAGCTAAGTAAAGGCTCCCGAGAAATACGGAAGCCTTTTGGATTACTGTGCAACAGTAATATTGCTCTTAATGATCGCTTTTTCAGCAGTAATTTCATCAAGGACAGCAGGAAGGGTTTCTTCGAGCTTATTGAGGTTCATAAGAGCTGCGCCAATGCTGTCGGAAACATATCCTTCGATATCTTCGCCGTCATAGATAGTGACCATAGTGAGAGTCGCCTTCTTTGCATCATCACGAGTTGCCTCACAGAAAGACGCCCCATATGTGTTGATTCTTCCCTCGCCAATGCTGATAGCAAATACGGGTTCCTTGCCATCCTCACCGCCTTTTAGAATGAGAGCGTCAGGGCGATACTTCTTAATAGTCTTGAGATCCTCAAGAGCCATTTCAGATGTAACAACAATTGCCTGTCCTGCGATTACGATTTTTGCCATAAGTATAAACTCCTTTTATTCGATGTACTCCGTTAGTTGGTTATCTACCCGCACCACGTAGAGGTCGAGTCAAAGCGGGCTCTACCCGTCGGAAAGAACATCCCAACGAGCATATATAAGCGGTATAATCGCTATGTGGAGGGCTACAGTTGATAAATCGGATTGTCTTCGTCATCGAACTCCATACATTCGTAAGGGTACTCTTCAAAGAAATCCTCGCCATTTTCATCCTCTAAAATCATAGGACGATAAATCGCAAAACCGTGTTTACGCGCCATATATTCAAGGAAGTGTTCTTTGCAGTCTTTAACAATATCATCAAAATCAACACTATCAAAGTATGTATCCCCACCAAGCACATCCATAATAAATGATGTTACTGATTCATCAAGTTCTTCCTCACGCAACTCAATTTTATCCTCTTGGCTAAGAGTTGTATCATCTTCAGATTCAAAAAAGAGTTCAAGCACTTTATCTGTAAGATAATTGTCATAAACTATATTGCAGGTTTCTTCCGCGTCTTCCTTATCATATATATAATCTGAAAAAATCTCCATATCATCGGCTTCAACTAATATCGCATATCGGTCATTTTCATCGTCCTTTGTTATATAAACCGCTATACCGTATTCTTCATTCTTGGCGATCTCACACATTACACCGTCAATCTCGCCGTGCTTGTCCTGCTCTTGAATATATTCCCATAATCCGCGAGGATCGATGATAATTTCCTGCATTCAGAACCTTCCTTTCTATACTTTCGGAACATCAATAGGCTTGATAACCGCTTTTTTAAGAAACTCACCTGCCCGGAAATAAGGAACCACACGAGCCGGGATAGGAACTGTTTCGTTCGTATGCGGATTTCTTCCTACTCTTGCTTTGCACTGTTTCGGCTCAAATGTACCAAAGCCCGCAAATTGAACTTTATCGCCACTTGCGAGACTTTCGGTTACAGTATCAAGCACTGCGTCAAGTACGCTTTCAACCATAGACCTGCTATACATTGTTTTGGTACATACCATTGTGATTACGTTATCTTTAATCATTCAAAACCTCACCGCCCTTCCCTTCAAAATTACCCTTGTCATTTTGCATCATATTTACGAAAAATCACGCCCTGTCCGTCTTCATCAATAAATATCTCCATTGGTTCAGATTCTTTAAGTTTAAGGGTGCGGCGTATTTCTTTTGGAATCATCACACGCCCGAAATCATCAATCCTGCAAATAATACCAGTTGTTCTCATGGTTTCTATTTCTCCTCTTTGTTATTTGCTTTATACGATGCTTTTCCTGTTAAAAGCCGAATGTTATTTTTTAATTGAAACATAATAATTTCTCTTGAAATACCCCATTTATCCGCTTCTTTAAAAATATCAACCGGACAATTTTCTCCACAATATTTACGGAGTATATCACGATATTCCCACAAAAGAGGTAGTCTATCCATTGGAATTTTAAGAGTTATACTGTCATGGTACATTTCTTGAATTATTTCACTGTATTCTTTAACGAAACCCTCAAGTTTTTTATGCTCGTCTGGTGTTTTGCTGCTAAAGAAACACGTAAGCGGAGTTTCTCTATCAAATGACTGCTCTCTGTTAGCAATACAGGTTTTGCACGGTTCACTATCATATGGCACACTGTACTTCTCACATTCAGCGCAGCAGACCAAAAGACCGTTCGGCAAATTGTGTGTCAAACTGTCTACCATATCTAAACAGCACCTCACTTAATCGCTGTTATCGCAATAAAACGGATTACCTTGAGAAGCCATGCAGGAGTGTAGAATATATTAGCAAAAACCCTGCCGACAGCACACTGTCCATCAACAAACTCGTGCTTCATCTCTTTTGCGCTCATTAGCTTCGCAGTGATAAAGTTGAAAACCACATAGATAAATGTAATAATGATAAGAATAATTTCAAATGCCATAGTAAACCTCTCCAATCAAATTTATCTGAATAACGGATATGAAGTTAATGTACATCTCTTGGAATGCCGCAGTTTGTTAACAAATAGATATGCCTTGTACTCGGAGTCAAAACTTCTCGTTAACTTCTGTCGTGTGTCGTTCACAATAAAAGTCACTTTATAATATCCTGCATTAGTATCATTGCCGGTGTAGCAAGTCTGACCTCGCATAAACAAACTCCTTTATCAAAAACCAGTTTCATTCACCTTATCCATTGATGGATATAAAGATCGGAATAACTCCGAACAAAAGCAAAAGTTTATACTGCTTTTCGGATTCTACTCTTCCAAGAATCGTTCTGACTTTTGCCCACTGTCTCCATACAAGCATCGAAATACCCTCCTTATTCAGCAATTCTAAATTCCGCTAAAGCACGGCAGATAAAATCAATTTCATATTCACCGAACCTTGCGTTTTCAAGGGCATCATGAACCTTGTCAAGACTGATAGGATAATCTTTTGTTACATTGCGTACTGCGATAATCTCGCCATTACCGGCACAAAATGCCTTCGCAGCGTCTTCTGACACCGCAGCAACAGCGATTTTATAAACATTTTCTCCGTCGTCAATGTAGACTATAAACTTTTCGTACATAAATCCTCCAATCTGTATCTGCGACATCTTCTTTGTTTTTAGTCAACGCATGATATAGAAAAGCACCACCGAAAGAATCGGTGGTGCTTGCTGGCATATTCTATTTAATTCGCATAGGCAAAGCGGTATTTCCCGCCGCCTGTAGTCTTACTTTCCCGTATAGGCAGTTATATATCGAGCTTTTTCTGATCCCCAGAACATCAGATGCCTCAGTTACACTGTTCCAGATATGAACCGTATTACCGTTTGTATCAAGCTGACTAATTTTGACAGCGTTGGAGCGTTTGCTCTGCGGTTTCAGTGGCTTATCGTCATGTGATTTGTTATCGTCTTTCATCATCGCAACATACGGGCAAGCCGCAGGCTGTTCTTCCTGTTCTTCCTTAAACTCTGCAAACCACGGCTTTTTGCGGTCGAGATACCCACAATTGCGATACTCGTTTTTATGCAACACATCGTAAATCTGCTTTGCAGTTTCGCTTTCGTTTCTAAGAATTACCGCAAAGTTGAGCAAAGCTCTATAGTTGAAAATCATATTTGCCGAATAAGCAATCTGAACAACTACACCGTTTGCAAACTCACACAAATACCCGTTATGAACGCCGAGGTTTTTGACGTCATTTACATAATGCAGCATCTGACAGCCGGATATCTGTGTACAATCGTTTGCGAAGATGTGCCTGTTAGTGCCATAAGCGTTTCGCAGACGCTTTTCCGTCAGTCTGTAATACCTCGCCAACAGCGAAAATGTAAATCCCTCGTAGTATGGGATTACCGGCGGATCCTTGACAAGTTCGGCGATGCGAGCGCAGGAAACCAATGATTGGTTGTTGACGTTTGTGTGAATTTTGTGTTCAATTTCTTTAAAGTACATAATTAACCCTCCAGTTGTATAACTCGTTTTAGGATAAACGGTAACCATTGACTTACTTATTCCAGTTTTCTCGACTTCCGGTGAGAACCTCTGATAATGCTCTCATACATTGCCTTGCGGGTTGAAATTTGAAGTCAATTTGAATACCTGCAGTTCTATCAGCTTCCTTTTGTTTGTATATATTCTGCATAATTTGAAAAACCGCAGCTTCGTTAATAGTTTCTGATTTGTTCTGAAGTTTGCTAATTTCAGCAACAAACTCGGGAACTGTAACCCAGTATGACAGAGCCCTTGGCGCAACTTTGACTTTCTTGAAAAGAAACCCAATCCCGTTATGATTTTCACTTGGGAAACCGGATTTATTGTTCTGTGCTTTTTTGTCATTATCCATTTCAAATACCGCCCTTTTGTGGTTATCTGGCGATATTATATCATAGATTTTGCGAAAAATCAATTTCGACAGTGTGGTTATATTGTGTGGTTGTTGTGTTTGTGGTT
>JAAGKN010000985.1_pt1 | contig 56755 bp, 46 predicted proteins | sample 6206371 | NCBI WGS metagenome assembly JAAGKN01 (sample SAMN11533720, study PRJNA540317) | gut metagenome | isolation source: fecal pellets from male and female animal of same cohort | host: Peromyscus leucopus | place: USA:CA | collected 2017
CCACCAAATTGTGCTTTACCTCCAAGCGGTTGTTGTGTAACTAATGAGTATGGTCCAGTTGAACGAGCATGTATTTTATCATCAACTAAGTGGTGAAGTTTTAACATGTACATTACACCAACTGTAATTGGGTGGTCAAAGGCTTCTCCTGTTCTACCATCATAAAGAGTTGTTTTTCCATCTCTTGAAAGACCTGCTTCTTCTAGTAAATCTTCTATTTCGTTTGACTTAGCACCATCAAATACTGGTGTAGCCATTTTCCATCCTAATAATCTTGCAGCAGCACCTAAGTGAACTTCAAGCACCTGTCCTAAGTTCATACGAGAAGGTACACCAAGTGGGTTTAATACAACATCTACTGGTGTTCCATCTGGTAAGAATGGCATATCTTCTTCTGGTAATATTCTTGAGATAACACCTTTGTTACCATGACGTCCAGCCATTTTATCTCCGACAGATATTTTTCTTTTTTGTGCTATATAAATTCTAATTACTTGATTTACTCCTGGACCTAATTCGTCTGAATTTTCTCTAGTAAATACTTTAACATCAACTATTGTTCCTGCTTCTCCATGAGGTACTCTTAATGATGTATCTCTAACTTCTCTAGCTTTTTCACCAAAGATAGCTCTTAATAATCTTTCTTCTGCTGTAAGTTCTGTTTCTCCTTTTGGAGTAACTTTACCAACTAAGATATCTCCTGGTCTTACTTCAGCACCAATTCTGATAATACCATTATCATCTAAGTCACGAAGTGAATCTTCACCAACATTTGGAATATCTCTAGTGATTTCTTCTGGTCCTAATTTTGTATCACGGCATTCGCAATCATAATCTTCAATGTGCATTGATGTATAAACATCTTCTTTTACTAATCTTTCACTAATAAAATAGCATCCTCGTAGTTATAACCTTCCCATGTAGTAAATGCGATAATAACGTTTTTACCAAGTGCCATTTCTCCATTTTTAGTTGATGGTCCATCTGCTAAAATGTCTCCAACCTTTACAATTTCTCCTCTAGTTACAACTGGTCTTTGATTTATACATGTTCCACCATTTGTTCTTTTAAATTTACGTAATTTATATGTGTCTAATGTATTTTTCTTGTTTCTAACTATTACTTCTTCACCAGTTACTTTTTCTACAACACCTTCATTAATTGCTGTAACTGTAATTCCAGAGTCTTTTGCTGCTCTGTATTCTATACCTGTTCCTACAATAGGTGTTTCAACTGTTAAAAGTGGAACAGCTTGACGTTGCATGTTTGAACCCATAAGTGAACGTTTAACGTCATCGTGTTCTACGAAAGGAATCATAGCAGCAGCAACAGATACAAGTTGTCTTGGAGATACATCTATATAGTCAACTAATTCTCTATCAACCTCTGTTATCTCTTCTTTATATCTTACTTTTATTCTTTTATTTACAAATCTTCCTTCTTCATCAAGTGGTTCTGAAGCTTGGCAAATAATATATTGATCTTCTTCATCAGCAGTCATATATTCAACTTCATCTGTAACTTTTCAAGTTTCTTTATCTATTTTTCTATATGGTGTTTCGATAAATCCATATTCATTAATTATAGCAAATGTTGATAATGCTGAGATTAATCCAATGTTTGGTCCTTCTGGAGATTCAATTGGACATAATCTACCATAGTGAGTATAGTGAATATCACGAACTTCGAAACCAGCTCTTTCTCTAGATAAACCACCAGGTCCTAATGCAGAAATTCTTCTCTTATGAGTTAATTCTGAAAGTGGGTTAGTTTGATCCATGAATTGAGATAATTGAGAACTTCCAAAGAATTCTCTAATTGATGATGTAATAGGTTTTGTATTAATTAATGTTTGTGGTGTTACAACATCTAAGTCTTGTAATGTCATTCTTTCACGAACAACTCTTTCAAGTCTTGTTAAACCAATTCTAAATTGATTTTGTAAAATTCACCAACACATCTAATACGTCTATTTCCTAAATGATCTATATCATCTACTTCACCTAATCCATATTCTAAGTTTAATAAATAGCTAATAGATGCTATTATGTCTTCATTAGTAATATGTCTTGGTAATAATTCTTCCATTCTTTCTTTTAATACTCTATGTAAATCTTTTTCTTCTGTTGTATCTAAAATAGATTTTAATACTTCATAATTCACATATTCTTTAAAATGTAGGTCACTTATATCCACATTTGTTACAATTTTGTGGATATTTACTGTTCCATTTCCTATAATTCTTACTTTTTTATCATTTACTTCTATATCTACTATATTTAATCCAGTATTTTGTATTTCTTCTGCAACATCTGCATTTATTGTATTTCCCTTTTCTACTAAGACTTCTCCTGTTTCAGGGTTTATAATATTCTCAGCTGCAACTCTTCCTGTAATTCTTGATGCTAAACTTAGCTTTTTATTAAATTTATATCTACCAACTTTTGATAAATCATATCTTCTTGCATCAAAGAATAATCCTGTAAATAAACTTCTTGCTGCATCTACTGTTGGAAGTTCTCCTGGTCTTAATTTTTTATATATTTCAATTAATGCTTCATCAGATGTTTTTACTGTATCTTTTTGCGATGTTGCAATTAATTTTGCTTCTTCTCCAAATAATTCTAAAATTTGTCATCTGTATCTACACCAATTGCTCTTAATAGTGATGTAACTGGTAATTTTCTTGTTCTATCTATTCTTACATAGAATACATCATTACTATCTGTTTCATATTCAATCCATGCACCTCTAATTGGCATTACAGTAGCTGTATAAATTTTTTACCTGTTTTATCATACTGAATCATAATAACATCCTGGAGAACGTACTAATTGGCTTACTACAACTCTCTCTGCACCATTTATAACAAATGTACCACTATCTGTCATAAGTGGGAAATCTCCTAAGTAAATTTCTTGCTCCTTAATTTCTCCTGTTTCACGGTTAATTAATCTAACTTTAACATGAAGTCTTGTAGAATAAGTTGCATCTCTTTCTTTTGATTCTTCTAATGAATATTTTGTTTTTTCTTCCATGTAGTAATCAAAAAATTCTAATACTAGGTTTCCAGAATAGTCTATGATTGGTGAAATATCTTTTAATACTTCTCCTAAACCTTCTTTAATAAACCAGTCATAAGAATCTTTTTGAACTTTTAATTAAATTAGGTATTTCAACAAAATCACCTATTTTAGAAAAAGTTTTACGAACACATTTTTCATGTTTTACATCTTTTACCAAAATAAATCACCCCTAAAAAAATTTAAGCAGAACTTTAAAATATATAAAGATTTAAAATATGAGTCCTTCTTATATTTTGAAGTTTAGATACAAATAAATGAAGCCTACTGCTTATATGACTCCATTTTTCTTTCGTAACAACTTCTAAAATATAATTCCTCTCATTTTTAAATTTACATAACAAAGAAATAATAATAACAAAAATATAAGCCAGCATTTTTTTATATGCTAACATCTTTTGTCATTATTTTATTTATTAATTGATTAATTTTATTTTTACCATATTACTCCTTCAAATCTCGAATAATATACATATTTTATTATATATTATTTATGTATGGCTTGTCAACAATTTTTCACATATTAATTCATTTATTTTTACCACTATATTATAACTCAAAATAGTAAAATAGTATGATTTAATGTTTTATATACTTATAACTTAACTTTGTTAAACATTTTTTAATAGAATGCGTTTATTCCTGTTTTTTATAATAAAAAAGCGCAGACTTCAACTTTTATAATCTACGCTTCTTTTTTATTACTTTTTATTATTTACTTTATTTTCTTCTTCCTCATCTTTTTTTCTTTTCTTTGCTAATAACAAAAACAATCCAAGTATAACCACACCAAGTATTATATAAATATATATAAATTGTCCTGTTTTTGGAAGTGTTACTTCATCTGTAGATGGACCTTGTGGTTTATTTTTTTGGTATCTATATGTTACTATAGTATCTTCTTCTTTATATTTTCCTACTGGTTCTCCCTCTACTCCTAAGAATGTATATCCTTCTATTTCTTCTCCTACTTTACCTAAATTATAGTCTGTTCCTACATTTTCTATTGTAACAGTTCTTTTAATTATTTCATTATTTTCATCTATACAAACAACAATAAGTCTTCCACGTTTTATCTTTTCATAACGACAGAATATAACTGTATCTTCTTTTTTGTATTCCCCAGTTAATTCTCCTTCTATTTTTTTAAAGTCATATCCTGGTATATCTTTTTTAACTTCTTCCTCTGTATAGTTATATGGTTTTCCAACTATTTCTGTTGTTACTATTTCTTCTAAAATTGTTTCATTTTCGTCTACATATCTTACTATTACTTTTCCATATTTTATTTTTTCATAACGACAATATATTATAGTATCTTCTTTCTTATATTCTCCAGTTAATTCTCCTTCTATTTTCTTAAATTCATATTCTAGTATATCCCTTTTAACTTCTTCTTCTGAAAAACCATATGGATGACCAACTATTCCTGTTGTCACATCTTCTTCTAAGATGTTTTCATTTTCGTCTACATATCTTATTATTACTTTTCCGTTTTCTCTTTTTTTGTATTTGTATATTACTATAGTATCAGATTCTTTATATTCTCCAATACAGTCTCCTTCAACTGTTACAAAGTCGTATCCTTGAATTTCTTTTCCTATTGGATTTAATTCGTAAGAAGTTCCAACTTGTTTTGTCTCTATTTCTTCTTCAAGAACTTTTCTATCTTGGTCTACATATCTTATAATTAATCTTCCTGTTTTTATTTCTGGAATCTTATTGTAAATATATGTTACTATAGTGTCTTCAACTTTATATTCTCCATTTAAATTTCCCTCTACTTTTTCAAATGTGTATCCTGGTATATCTTTTCCAACAGATTCTAGTGAATATGGTGTTCCTGTTTCCTTTGTTTCTTGTTTTTGTTCTAATACATTTCCTTCTTTATCCACATATTTTACTATTAATTTTCCATATTTTATTTTTTTATAATAATATGTTACTACTGTTTCTCCTTCTGTATATTTACCTGTTACTATTCCTTCCACTCTGTCAAACTTATAACCATCAAATTGTTTTCCTGTAGATGGTAAACTGTATGGTGTCTCAACTTCTTTTATTTCTTGTTTTTGTTCTAATATTGTTCCTTCTTCACTTATATGTCTTTCTGTTAATTTTCCATATTTTATTTTTTTATAATGGTATGTAACTATTGTATCTTCTTCAGTATAATTACCTACCACTTTTCCTTCTACTCTTTCAAATCTATATCCATCAATATTCTTTCCTGTAGGATCTAAAGTGTATTCTGTTCCAACTTCTTTGGTATCTTTTTTTTGTTCTAATATTGTTCCTTCTTCATCTACATATTTTACTATTAAATTTCCATACTTTAATTTATTATAATGATATGTAACTGTTGTCCCTTCTTCTTTGTATTCTCCTGTAATGCTTCCTTCTACTCTGTCAAAACAATACCCATCAAAATATTTTCCTGTTTCTGGTAAATTGTATTTTTCTGATGTTACCTTTTTAGTTTCAACTGTTGGTGGTTCTAAATCATCTCCATTTTCGTCTACATACTTAACAGTTAATGTACCATATGGTATTTCACCAATAGCTTTAAAGTTAAATTTTAATTTATATTGTTTATCTTGATATTCATTGCCTGCATTTACATTTAATGAAGTTACTGCTGTATAGGTTTCACTTTCTCCTGGTTTTAAGCTTTTTTCTATAGTTTTAAACTCTGTATATTTACCTGTAAATACAACTTCACCTGCTTTATTTGTAACTTTTAAATCTATCATTTCTAAAAGTCCTGTATCTTCTTCTATACTAATTGTAGTTTCTACTGTAGCTGTCCTTTTTCCTCTATTTTGTATTGTAATTGATGATGTATCAGAATTACCTGGTAAGAAATTTTCTAAATTCCAACTCATATCTGGAGTTTCAGATTCCATACTTATATTTTTACCATCAAATAATACATTTAAATTAAAACTTGCAGCAAGAGATTCTACATACATTCCTAATATAGTAATTATTAGTATTATAGAAATAATTATTTTACTCTTTTTCATAATAGTCTTCACCTCTTACCTTTCCACATCTTCTGGTAAATCATCAATTTGGAATATAGTTTTCCACACTTCATTAGAAACCTGTGAATACTCAAGTAAAACTCTTACATCTGTTCTAATATTGTAATCTTTTATTGTCCCTGGTATTTCTACTATCTCCCATGATAAATCTAAATCTTCTGTAGATTCTTTTGAATTTAATATTTTTTTATAATAATAGTATTCTCCTTGTTTTACCCAATTATCTTTTCCATTTATTGTTAATTTAATATTATTTTGTGAAATTGGTGCTGTTCTCCATTCTGCTATTTGTTTTCCATCATCTTCTACTGCTTCATAATAATATTCTATCACTGGAATAAATCTCATTCTTACATATGCCTTTTTTTCTGCTACAGATTCACCTTTAACAGTTTTAGAATTTCTCTCAATCCCTATTTCTGGAACATCTTCTGGCCAGTCTTCTACTAAAATTACATCTAAGTTACCAATATTTATTTTTGCAGTTTCTTCTTGTCTTGATGTAAACAATGCAAATACTATTGTAGATATAAGAATTATTAATACTAAAGCAATAAAACTTCCAATAATGAATTTTTTATTTTTTTTCATATGTTTCCCCTCCTTATTAATTTATCGTTTGCGTATCTACCATTTGCCATTCTGCTTTTCCTTCTTCTGTAAATTGCATTGCCTCTGTTACAACTTTAATTGTAAGTGTTTTACCTTCATATAAATATGAAGTGTTAGGACTAAGTAATATATTAAATGCAATTTCATCTTCTACTTCGCTTTTATCATCTGTTGTATTTACAAAACTTTCTGAATTATAATTTACTTCTTTAGAATTCCCTGTCATTTTAGTTCCATCTAAAACATCTCCTAAAAACTGATATTCAATTCCTTTTCTTACTGTGTTATTGTCTAATGTAATATCTCCTGAAGTTACATTTAATTTATATTTAGAATCTTCATCCTTCTTAAAATCCTCAATTATTTCTTTCTTGCTCATATTAGCAGGATAAAGATAAATTACTTGATTGTTACTTAATACTTCTTCATTCCAATAAATTTGTAATTTATTTCTTGTATAAACTGCTGATGTACCAATATTTTTTACTTTCCATGTTACTAAATCCACATCTCCTGGTTCCCAATCAGCTATTTCTTTAGTACCATTTCCCTCTAAATCTCTTAATTGTAAATTAATTTCTTCTACTTGTACAGTTCCTGATCTTACTAAGTTTTGAATTAGTCTATTGGTAGAAACTGTAGCAAGAACTATACCTACAGCTATTACAATTATGAAAACTATTACTCCTATTTTCTTCTTCATGGTATTCCCCTTTCTCTTTATACTTTTGTACGATTTCATTATATATTAAACGTGTTTTTTTATCAATGTTTTTACTAAAATTGCACGAAAAATGGTTACAACTTAATGGTTTTAGATTTGCTTAAGTAGGTTTTAGCTAGTCTATTGGCACTATACTTAAACTAGCAACTAAAATCCATTAACCTATAACGAAAAATGATACAGAATGGCACTTTAACATTTTAGAGTAGTCTGAGCACCATTAACACAAAAATAGAATAGGTAAATCTAATAAAATCTACCTATTCTATTTATTAGTATAAGCATATATAATTAATTTGTATATCTAGCATTTTTTACTATTTTAAATTCATATTTCCAAGGTCCATAATCTAGATAATAACCTATTACTTCTTCACTACTATCTTCCACATTAAATGTATTTGATGTTATATCTAGAGATTGATTATATAATGGATTTAATTTTTCTGTATTACCTTGTAATTTTACTGGTGATAACATATATCCTGATGTAAATCCTGATGCACCATTTTGACTTGCTCCCCAAGACCATATATTTTTATTATTGTCTAAAGCTAAACAAAAATTATTTCCTAAACAAATATCCTTTGCAACCAATCTTATATCACTATTTATACATTCAATATCTGATTTTTGATATGTCTCTGTTATTTTTTGACCTAACTGTCCATAATTATTACTTCCACAAGTCCATATTTTTCCTTCTTCATCTATCATCATAGACATCATGTTTCCAGCAACTACCTTTGTTATTTTCTTTCCATATAACTTGTTTCCTGCTATATTACTTAAACATATTGGACTATATGTTGATACTTCTGTTCCATCACCTAACTGTTTATAATAATTATATCCCCATGTCCATACTCTTCCGTCTTTATCTATTGCCATAGAATGACTATCTCCTGCTGAAACCTGTTTAATTTTTATTCCATATAAATTGCTAGATGTATCTTCACTTATACATGTTGGAGTATTTACTCTAGAGCTACTGTTTCCAATATCATAATCAAATCCTAATTGTCCATATTGGTTATTACCCCATGTCCAAATTTTCCCTTCACTATCTAATGCTATAGTATGATTTGTTCCTGTCGATACTTCTACAAATTCAACATTACTTAAATTAGTATTTATATTATTTAAACATTGAGATTTATTGTATTTTAAATTACTAGAATTGTATGTATCAAAACCATTACCTAACTGTCCATAATAATTATATCCAAATGTATATAATTTGCCTTCATTATCTATTACTGCACTATGCTCATAATTTGTTGCTATTTTCTTTATTCTTTTTCCATACAAACTATTATCTGGTATATCTAATGTAGTTATACATATAGGGTCACATTGATAACTGCTTTCTCCTAATTGTTCTTTAGTAATTCCAATTTCACCGTTTTCATTATATCCCCATGCCCATAGATTTCCATCACTATCTAGTGCTAATGTATGTGCGTATCCTGCTACTATATCTACTATTTTTACATTACCTATTTTATTATTATATCCTCCTACACATACAGGAGTATTTGTTGATATTCTTTTACTATAATTTTCATATCCAGTTCCTAGTTGTAAACTACTATTACTTCCCCATGACCATACTTTTCCTTCTTCATCTATTGCTACACTATGGTTATAGCCTGCTGATATCTTTACAAAATCTGGAATATCCATATATGCATTTTTACCTAATGTTAATTTTGTTGGAGATTTTTTTTCATTTTTCCATCCTTCTCCAAGAGGTAATCCCTCATCACCCCATATCCATAGGTTTCCATCACTATCTATTGCTGCTGCATTATTATAATATGGCGCTGATGTAGATACAAGTTTTACTGTATCTAATTCATTATTTTCTAAATCTGTTATACACATTGGATATATTGCATAATTTTTACCATATTCATCGCTTCCATCATAAGTATAATTAGAACCAGTCCCTAGTTGTCCTCCATCACTTTCATTTCCCCATGTCCATAGTTTTCCATTTTCATCTATTGCTGCTATTGTCTCAAATTGACATGCTACATCTATTATTCCTATTCCATTTAATGGATTATTTGGATTATTAGCATTTAGGCAAATTGGATTCCAATAGTATGGATTATCACTACCCCAAATTTCAACTTCTACTCCATTTCCAATCTTTCCAAAATTAGATGACCCCATTGCCCATAATCTATTTTCTGTATCTATTAATAAACCAATTTCATAACCTGCTGCTGCTTTTTTTATTTTTACATTTTTTATATTACTTCCTTCTAGATTACTAATACATGTAGGTCTAATATCATAAACTGTATTTCCTCTGTCGTCTTTATAGTCTGGCACTCCACATGAACCCTGATAATTTTGTCCCCAGGTCCATACTTTTCCTTCATTATCTATTGCAATCATTGCATTATCTCCGCCGAAAACATCTGTAATTATAACATTTGTTAATTCATCTGTTGTATCACTTATACATACTGGTACATATGTTTCTGTTGGCCATGATTCTGTTCCATAACCATTCAATGTAGGTCTTCCCCAGAACCAAATCTTTCCTTGTTCGTCTAGTGCAAATACATTATCTACTCCATGATATCCAAATGATGCTTTCTTAATTTTTACATTATTATCACAAAGAGGATTTCCTTCTATATTACTAATACAAACTGGCTCCATTCTATTAGATGTACCATCTCCTAATAGGTTTCCTTTTCCCCATGTCCATACTTTGCCTTCTGTATCTATTGCTACAAAGTTACAGTTAGATCCTTGTGTAGCAATTATATCCTTAAACTTAATATCTTTTATTGTATGCTTATATGGCTCTATTTCATTTATGCATTGTAATTGATAATTCTGTTGTAAATAAAGTGAATTATAATAGTCATCATCATACATCCAAATTTTACCTTCACTATCTAAAGCTACAGTTAATCTTCCTGAACTTGGTGTTATTACTTTTACAAATCCATCTGTTCTATTTTTTACATTTACTTTTATTTCTTGTTTTTTGCCGTCTTCTATTGTTACGACCTCTGGTGTTTCTTTTATTATTCCATATTTTTCTGTAATATCAACTAACCCAACTTGATATTCTACTCCTGCTTCTATTCCATTTACCTCAACATAACCTGCTTTTAGGCTTATCTTTTCTATTGCATTTGGAAGGTTACTTCTTTCATATGTTCCATCTGCCTTTTTTATAAATGTTAATACTTTATCATTTATAGTATCCAATATTTTATATTTTGAATTTGGTGCATAATGTTCTTCTCCTAAGTCATCTGTATATACTGTATTTAAACGTATGCTTCCTCTTGATATATTTCTTAAAAGTTCTATTCTTGTTACTCCAACTGCATTTTCATATACTACTACAGTTCTATCATCAGATTTTAGGAAGTTTTCGCTTACACTTTCATTTACTAATCTATATTCCCCTACTGGAAAAGCTCTTAATATAATTGTTCCATCTACTGGTGAAATGGTTTCTTTTCCATCATCTGATAAGAAATATATACCATCACTTCCTGCAAGTTTTACTATATTTCCATTAGAATCATATAATTTAAATGTTGCGTCTGAAATCTTGTTATTTTCATCATCTCTTACATAAATTTTTGCTTTTGTTACAGCAAGCTCTTCTATATTTTCTACTAATAATTTACTTAAATTATCTTTAGAATCTTGACCCCCAAAACCAAATTCTGTATCTATTTGATTTTTTATATTTATAATTATATTATTTTCTATTTCTTCATTGTCTTCAGATAATGTAAATATAATTTTCCCTGTTTCTGCATCTTTAGTTATACGTTCTCCTGTTATTTCTAACATTTTAAATTTCGGCTTATATACTTCTTCTATTTCATATGTTCCATATGGAAGTCCTACTATTGTATCTACGTTTTTATTATCTATAAATGAGTAGTAGTTTTCTTTTGTATCTACATTTTGAATTTTAACTTCAAAGCTGTATTTATCTTTTTTATTTATTTTTGCTTCTTCAAAGTCTTCTTCTGTTGCTATATTTCCACTTTCATTTACAATTTGTTTATTTATTATTACTTTTGTTTTTTCAAGTTCTTCTACTTGTTCTTTATCTATTATAAATAATGCATATCCAGATTCATCTTTCGTAATATTTACTATTTGACGTGTATCTTTAATATATCCATCTGGTATTATTTTTTGTTCTACTAAATATTTACCAGCTTTTACATTAGTTAGTTCTGCATAAGATTTCCTATCACCTGTTATTTCTATTTGTTTATCTATTGCCTGCAATTTATCATTTACTTTAGTTACACTATATGTAATAGGTTTAGATGGATATCCTCCACTAGCTAGTTCAGTTTCCATTATTATATTTCCAATAGCTAATTTATTTTCTATGTTTAATACTAATGGATTCTCATTTGTATTTTCTGTTTTTATTGTTATTTCCTGTTCATCACATACTGTATATTTTTTAGGTACAGTCTCTTCTATTTCAGATAAGAGATATGTTCCTACTGGAATTTGGCTTGATGTTCCCATTCCATTTTCTCCAATTGTTATTATTTCATCTACATCTTTTCCGAGTAGCGTCTTTCCCTTTAATTTTAAACTTAATACCTTCTGCTTTACTTACATCTTTTTCTTCTTCTAAAGACTTTATTATTTTAACAATACCCTTTCCTATATATTCATTATGAATTGTAGCTGAAGCAGTTTTACCATATTCTATTTGTATACCATTTGTATTTATATTTTTCGGATTATATGTTACTTCATAACCATCTGGAGTTATTGTTAATATTTTTCCATTTACTTCTTTTGTATCACATTCTTCTACTTTGTATGTCCCAATTGGCAGGTTTTTTATATTTATTCTTCCAGACTCTGGAACATCATATATTTCATTTATGTTTGTTCCATAATATGTTATTCCTGTTACTTTTACTTTAAATTGATTAAGTTCTGTTCCTTCTGTTGCAGTCACTGTAATATCCAAATTTCCTGATTTCCATCTATTTTGAATATTAACATATTCTGTTATACCATTTTGAGAAATCTTAATACTCCTTCTTATTGGCACATATCTAGTTTCTTTACCATTAGATGTATTAATTTGTGGCATATTTATTTCTTCTAATGTATATGTTCCAAATGGAATATGTTCTAAATTTCCAACTCCATTTTCGTTAATAGTAATCTTTTCATCTACATTAAAAGTTACTTCTTTACCATCTTTGCTTGTATAACTTACATCTCCCATACCATACAATCTAAATTGTAATCCATTTACAGAATCTCCTTGTGGCACAGTTTTATTTATTTGTAAATTTCCATATGCAACTTTATTTAATACTGTAACTTCTACATTTTCGGATTTTGCAGATACTGATACATCTTCAGAATACCAGCCATATAGAGAATTAGTCTCTTGTATTGTGTAATCTCCATATGATACATATATACTCGCTTTTTGAATTTTATTTCCCTGTTCGTCTCCTACTATAGATGTTCCTATATTAGTAGAAAATCTATCTCCACCAATTGTTAATCCTGTTATATAAAATGAAACTTGTTTTAATTTATCATTAGTATCTTCCCATTCTTTAATAATATCTAATTTAGATTTTTTTATTTTGTTAACAATATTAATTGCTTTTTCCCCTGTATATTTTTCTCCATTACTAATTTTTACATATCTTGGTGCATAAGTATATGAGTCATATGCTGTTGTTTCTACTATTTCCCATTCTCCTACTGGTACATTATTAAATGTAACATGACCATTTGTATCTGTTTGACCTTCATAAGATATAGATGTATCATCCATATTTATAATTTTAAATTTAATTCCTTCTAAACTTTCTAAATTACCTTGTCCTTCAAAAGATTTTGCAATTTCTATAGTTCCAGCTGGATTACCAACTATTACTTTAATTCCTGATGACTCCTGTGTTTGTATAACATTTGATGAATCTACATATTTTACTGCTGATATTTCTGTAACATTTTTACCAATTTCAGTATCTTCTGGAATTATTCCTTCATGTTCAACAATTAATTGATATCCTGTATTTAATATATATTCATCTTGTAATTTTATTTGTAATGTTTTTGCTGTTTGAATATTTTCTTCATTTCTTGTAAATTCACTATCTAAATTGGCAAGTTCATCTGTACTATATCCTATAGTATAATATTCTTTTGGTAATTCTGTTTCTTCTCCATTTCTTTGCTTGATATATACTTTTACATTTTTTAAATCTGTAATAGTAAATGTAGAATTTAAATTAATTTTATTTTCTCCTATAATACTTTTATTTCCTTCAAAAGGTAATCTGGTGACTATATTGATATTTTTTATAGAAGCGTAATTATTATCTAAAACCGTTCTATATTTTACTGCTTCACCTTTATCTAGAATTACATCTTCGTTTTTCTTTACTTCCCCTATTTTACTGTAAATAAAATTTGATAATTGTATTTGTGAATTATGTTCAATAGAAAAACCTAATCTTCTATATGCTAATTCGTCAGAAATACTTCCATTTTCATTATGGTCATAACTATCTGTTGTAGCTGAATAATACTTATTTTCATCTGTTTGCATATATACAGCCAAAATTCCATAGTCTTCTGTTACGCCCTGTTTTAATCTTCTAGTATAATTAATTGTTAATTTACCTACACCGTTTCCGTTTACAATTAATTTGCAGTATTTTTGTTCCATTAGTCTTTTTAATTCTATAAGAATCTACATTCATTAATACACTATCTGCTATTACATTAGTTATATCAAAATCAAATTGTTCTGGTAGTTCTATATAGAATATTGGATTTGTATTAATTACTTCTAATTCGCTTTTTTTCGTGTTATCTAATCCGTATTCTCCTAATTCTAGTATTATACTATCTTCTATATCTTTTCCTATTTGTGATGTATTAGAATTTAATGTTGTTTTTTCATCTATTCCAAAATTAGATAATATTGTCTTTTCAAATCCAGGTATTTTATATCTTGCTGTGCCCTTTCCAGTTTGAATTTCGGCTCCTGAACTTGATTGATATGCATATATATCTCTTATATGTAAAATTTGGTCTTCTGTTAGTCCATTTTCTTTCATAGCTACTGCAGACATTTCATATGTAGTTAACCATCCAGAATATCTATTAATAAGTATATTATTTGCTACAGCATAATATCTATTAATCTTCAAATCTTTATCTGGTGTATATGTTAAATTATCATGTGTTGCTATAAAAAATGGTTCAGATGAATCTATTTCAAAAAACTTAATCCATGCATCCTCTCTATTTGGAATACCATTAACTTTTATTTCCTTTACATACATTTCATTTTTTGTTAATACATGCTGTTCGTATTCACTAGAATCTGTATCATAATATCTAATAGCACTTGTACCTTGTATTACTCTTGTAGAACCAGTACTATCTTTACCTGAAACATATGTAAAAGCTGTTTCAAATGGTACATCCATTTTATCACTTTTAATTAATTCATTTAACTCTTGTTGTGAACCATAAGAATCATTAATCCTAGAGTTTCCCCATGATGCCTTTCCTGGTGTATAGCGATATACAGTAATTGTTTGTGAATCTCCATCACTTCCGAGCAATCTTTGTTTTAGTATTTGTAGTTCCTTCTGCATCGGTTGTTATTGTATATCCATCAGATGTTAATTTAACATCTGATGTCATAGTAGTACTTCCATCTTGTTGCGCATCATCAATTTCATAATATACAGTTAAAAAGAATGTTTTACCAAGTTCAAAAATATTATCTGATGCATATTCATCATGTTCCTCTCCTTTTTCTGCTATATAACTAATTGCTCCATCTTCATTTTCCACCTTAGAAAAATTGAAAACTCTGCTTTGCTCTGAAGTATATATTTTGTTATCTGAAAAAGTTACATTTGTAGGATAATAAACTTTATCATTGTTTGTGCCTTTCCTATATAAAGAAAATTCTAATTTAGTATGTTCTGAATTTGATGCTTCTATATATATTTCATATGTCTCTGTTATATTTGCTACTTTATATAACTCAGGTGTGTTTACAGAAGCATACACACTTGGACTATTTGCTTTAAACTGCATTTTTGCATTGTGGCTTTTAGTTATTGGTGTTGAAGTAATATTAGCTTTTAGATTTTTGGTTATTGTAACATCTACTTGTTCTCCATCTAATTCATATGTACCTATTAATTTTATAACAATATCTCTACTATACTTACTATAATCACTTGCTCTATCAAATGAAAAACTAATATTTCCTGTTAACTTCGTTCCTCCTGGTATATCTTTTAAATATTGAATTTGTGTTTTACCACTTGCTCCTCCAAAGTATTCTCCACTATTATTAAATCCAACACTTACAAGATCAGCTTGTTCTACTTCTATCCTAAAATCTTTAAATGTTTTTATTGTATCAAATTGTAAATCAAATGATGCAGTAGCAACTCCATTATTCATTGATATTTCATTACTATCATTATTTTCCCACTTTATATCAAAATTAATATATTGACTTTCAGTTTGAGTCGTTTCTACTGCCCAAGTTATTATTGGCATAACACTAGAAAATAACATAGTCACAATAATAAATAAGACTATTGTAAATTTTGCTATTATTTCTCCTATCAATTTATTCATATACTTCTTCCCTTCAAACTTTTATATTATTTCATTATAAATTTAATCAAACTATTAATAAATTTTCAATGTTACCAGTATTTGTAAAGCTTATATTTATTTACGGAAGCTCATTTAATCACTTTTTTTACATTTGTTTTACAATTTTGTAATATATGTAATTTATTAGACATATACTCATTTTTACACTACACTTTATATGTAATTATTCATTAAACAAAAAAATTAGCAGATATTTTCACCTTTTAGATAGATGATTATATTTGCTAATTCTTTCATTTTTAATATTGCACAATAAAATATTTATTGTAATTTCGCTCTTACAATTAATCTCTTACTAGATGTATTGTTACAAGTAATCATTGTTACTATAGATTCTGAAGTATTTTTTAACACCTCTACTTCACTTGGGTCAACATAGAACGATTCATATACTCTATATATATATTTATTACCATATATATTAGTTATTTCAACAGTATCTCCTACTTTTAGATTTTTTATCTTTGCAAACATTGTCATATTTCTCATATTATGACCTGCCAAACATAAATTTCCTGTACCATTAATAGAATTATTAGATATCTTACAAATAGATTTCCATAAAGAATCATCATTTATATATTCTATTATTGGATACTCTATTCCTATTTTATCAATTTTTATTTTGCCAAAAACTGTTGAATTTCCTATTCTTACACTAGATTTTAAAGGTTTATTTACAGAGGTTCCCTGTTTAGGTTCTTCTTGAATCTGATTTGTATTATCATTTTCAACTTCTTCTACTTTTGTTTCTTCTGCTATTCTTTTATTTTCTTCAATTTTCTTATCTAATTCATCTACTACCTGAGATAAACTTGAATCCATTACTTTCGAACTATGAAAATCAAATAATAGCATTCCTATAAATACACTTATAGAAAATAGTAATAGTATTTGTAATATTATTGTAGATTTACCTTTATTATTTTCTTTCTTTTTACCTTCTTTATATATTTTTTTATCCTTCTTTATATCTCTATTCTCTTTTGTATATTCATCCTTTTTTTTTCTCATGTTTTCCTCCATAAATATCTTAAAATACTTCTACTTTGCCGATGCTGTTCAAAAAGTTAAATTATATAAATATTAGCACATTATCCATAAAAATTGCAGTTACCATTCTAAAAAAAGATTACTTTTTAAACAGTCTTGCTTTCCCCCTTAACTTTTGTATCAATTTTTAAATTAATAAAGTCTAATATCACAATTTTTACTACAGCTACAATAGGTACAGCTAAGAACATTCCTAATATTCCAAAATATGCACCACCAATTGTTACAGCAAATATTACAAGTAATGGACTTATTTTTAAAGAGTCCCCAACAATCTTAGGATTTATAATATTGGCATCAATTTGTTGCAATAATATTACACTAATTGCCATCCATATTGCTTGTGATACTCCACCTGTTAAAAGTGTAATTATAATAGAAATTGTTACTCCTATAATCGCACCGAAATATGGAATCATATTAGATAATCCTATTAAGAATCCTAGTAAAACTGCATATTTTACCCCCATTATACTCATTACAATAGATGTTAATATTCCTACTACTATTGCGTCTAATAATTGACTTGCTAAAAATTTTAAAAATATCTCATTTGTTCTATCAAAATATTTATTTATATTATTACAAGTAGTCTCATTAAATACTGCTTTTATTAATTTTTTTATAAACTTAACAATCTCTGTTCTCTCAAGTAGTATGTATACAGATACTATTATAGCAACAAAAAAATCAAACACACCATTTGCTATATTTATAGCACCTTTTGCATACTGAGTTAAACGTTCTACATTAATAAATTGTTTTAAATCTATATTTTTTATTTCATCTGCAATTCCCATTATGTATTCACTTTTAAATATAGAATCATTTGGTAAACTATTTATCTTTTCCATTGTTAAACTATAATAATTTTGAAAATTATTTACTAAATCTATAATACTTTGTGATATTACAGGTACAATAAATCTTATTGCTAACATTACGATTATTATAGTAATAATATATACAGTAATAACACTAAATAATCTAGCCTTTTTATTAATAAACTTTACTTTTTTATATAAATTTTCCACCTTTCTTTGTGGCAAATATAATAGATATGCAATTATTATACCTATTATAAATGGCATAATAATATTAAATAAATTTGAAATCCATACTTTAATTTCTGCAAAATTATCCAAAGTCTTATATACTATAATAACAGCTATAGCAAAGCTAAACCAGTAAGCCCACTTTTTCCATATATTTTTGTTATTGTTCATATTAAACCTTATTCCTTTCTCACTATAATCCATGTTACATAAATTTACATTCTTCTGCACAAAAACACACTATCATATATTAACACAATTATAAATCATTAATGCTCCCATGTATACACAAAATACATCAAAACATTATAAAATATTAAAACTCACGTTACTATTCAGCCTTATTAAACTATAATGGAAACTTATCACAAAATTTATATTAAAGGTTAACCAGCAGCAAACTCACTTCAAAGTATGTACTAGTAATTTGTTATGTGATAATATTGTTTCAAATAAAAAATAAACTATAATTTTCAACAATAAAACAGTAAGTATCTTATTTAAAACAAGAACCACCTACTGTTTTTATTAAATTTGCACATTTTCCATCTATTTTATAGAAAATGTGCTAATCTTTTAGTTCCTTTTGTACTTAATTCCTGCCTACTCTAGTAATTTACGTACATTGGCACTTTTTACTTTTTAAAATTCATAAACATAACATTCTAAATTTCTTCTTCCAAAGCTTATTGCAGATGAATGAGATCCCATATAAATATCTATTCTATTGTTAGATATTGCTCCACCTCTATCTTCTACAACAAACCATCCGCCATTTGGTTTATTTGCTAAAGCAGGTATATAAATTACTGTTCCAATTGGATATCCGCTACCTGCTGCAACTGTATACCAAGGTGATGCCATTGCACCTGATGCAGTTCTTCCGTAACCAGCTGACCCTGGAGCTTTACCACAAGTAGATGCAGTATATGCTGACGCATTTAAATTTCTAACTTTTGGTGTTATACCTTCTACCTTTTTTGCAAGTGAAGTCTGCGCTGTACTTGCTGGATTGTTTGTAGCTGTTCTTCCAGACTGTGATCTAGTTGTAACTTGTTTTGTTCTAACTTCTACAATTTTATTAACTGGTTCTTTAATAACTTTTGAAGAAATTTCTATCTTTTCAATTTCTTCCTCATTTCTGTATTTAGCTTTGTAAGTTATTTCTTTTATACCATCTTCACCATTTTGAACTACTTTATCTTGTTTAGTCCCTGTACCTGTAGATACATCTTTTGTTATTGTTTCATATGGTATACTAACTTCCTCTGTAATTATCTTTTCAACAATTGAATCATAATTTTGTAATAATTCTTCTGTTGTTAATTCTTTAGTCTCTTCTGTTGCTAATTCTTGCACCTTTTCTTCTGTTTTAGAAATTCTTATTGTTTTATTGCTAGATAACTCTGATTCTCCATCAGGAATACTTTTTTCATCTGGTAATAAAATAATGTGATTTTCATCTAATATTTCTGAAATCTTAGTTTTTGATGTTAAAACATTCATTTCATATCCATTAGAAAGAATTATTTTAACATTATTTAATTTTGTATTAGTTGCCATAACACCTATTCCTAAAAGGAATATAATTATTAAACTAATACCTATCACTTTTTTAAGTGATATAGATGCTTTATCATCTTTCTTCATAAGAAATATGTCCCTCCTTTTAAGCAACACAATTGTATTATAGCATTAATTTTATAATCTGTCAAATTTAACCGTAAACATAATATATCGTACATACTATTATTATATGCTGCTTGTACTACGGATATGACACATTTGCTATGTAATATTGAAAAATCTCATAGTATTTTCGTAACTTAATTTTGCAATATCTTCAACACTTTTATCTTTTTCAAGAGCAATTTTTTCAACTATATATTTTAGATTTCTCGAATCATTTCTCTTTCCTCTATTTGGTTCTGGTGATAAATATGGACTATCTGTTTCGATAAAAAACCTATCATCTGGAACCATTTTTATAATTTCGGATGCATTTTTTGAATTCTTAAAAGTAACTGGTCCAGCAAATGAAATGCAAAATCCCAATTTTAAAGCTTCTTTAACTAATTCTCTATTAAGCATACAACAATGAAAAACACCTTTTCTATTTACATTATATTTTTTTAGTATATCTAGTGTATCTGATACTGCATCTCTTGCATGTATAACTATTGGTAAATTTAAATCATTTGCCAAATTTATTTGTTCTATAAACACTATTTTTTGATATTCTTTATTTTCCTTATTCCAGTAATAATCTAGCCCTATTTCGCCAATAGCAACACATTTACTATCTAAACTTATTTTTTTAATTTCTTCTAATTGTAACCTAAATTTTTCTTCTTTTTCTGGAATATCATTTGGTGATATCCCACATGTTGCATATATGAAATCATACTTCTTAGCTAAATTAACCGCATATTTAGATGAACTTAGACTATATCCTGCACTAATTATTTTTGTTACCCCTTCATTATATAGCTTACTTATCACACTATCTCTATCTTCATCAAATTTAGAATCATCATAATGTGCATGTGAATCAAAATATTCTATATTCATATCTATCTCTCCTCTAAAAAAATTGAATGCCGAACATTGGGGACGGGGTTAAATGTTCAAAGACTATGAACGTTAGGAACAGGGTTTTGAATATTCAAATGTCACAAAACGACCTAGATTTTTTACTCCTTGTATACTAAATTATAAATTCGTCTCAAAGATTTTATCCCTCATAGTTCTAGCTTCGTTAAATAAACATTGAACCTTGTCCCCAATGTTCGTTAAGAATCTATCAACATTGTAACATTAGCTATAGCATATTCTTTAATGTGAGAAATACTTATATCTTTATCTATTATATTTATCATTTTATCTAATTTATCTATAGAAAATGTAGGTCTTCCATTTTCATCATTTTTAATTTCTATATCTATCCATGTTATATCGTATTTTGACTTTAGACTATCAGATATTGCCTTAAATATTGCTTCTTTTGCAGCAAATCTTGCAGCAAAATGTTGATACTTCATATTATTTTTAGAATTGCAATACTTAATTTCATAATCCGTAAATACCCTTTTTAAAAACTTCTCACCTAAACTATTAATAGATTCTTCTATTCTACTTACTTCTATTATATCTATCCCTGTTCTTATTTTCATTAGATTTTCTGGGCTATAAAAAAACTGTGTTTTTCAAAAATCTTCAATCACAACCACACATGGTTAACATTGTAGAGTCGGAAAATTCTGAGTTTTTACATTCCCTTTCTCCCTTCTTTGATTTTCTTTCATTTCGATTTTAGCTTTATTTTAATTTCCCTCTAATTTTTTATAAGGAGCCGTAAAAAATTAGTGTTTTCACAGCCCCTTATTTATATAGTATTATTCTATTAATTATCATCTGTATAATAATTTGCATTTAAATCCTCACTTATATGCCATTTCCCAATGAAGTTTATTATTGCATTATTATCTAAATTATACTTTGGCTCTACTAGTATATTTCCCTTTTGATCTATTACACCCCAAAGTCCATCTTTTTTAACTCCTGCATATCCATATTCATTTTGCTCTGTTGCATCATCATATATGTAATTTACAACTACTACTTTCTCTTTGTTAATAAATCCATATTTTCCATCTTTCTTATCTAAGAAGATAGTATTAGATTTTAATATATCACTTGCTTTCTTTTCTTCAAATTTAAAATTATAATATTTATATTCATCTGCAACTCTTACTTTTACAAATCCTTTTTCATCATTTACCTCAGATATTATTCCTGTAACTTTAACAAACATATCTCTATCTATTAAATCTGTTTCATAATCTGTTTTTACACCTTCTATAAAATCTGCTGCTTTTCTATAAATTAAATTTGTATAATTAAAATCTATAATTGTTTCATTGTTTGTATTAATGATGCCATATTTATTATCTTTTTTAGCTATATAATAATTAGAAAATAAATATGTTAAATCTTGATAACTTAATTCAGTTTTTTCTTCACCTGATAAATTTACAAGTCCAAATTTCTCTCCTTGTTTTACAATTGCAGTTTCATCATTAATATCTTTTATATCTGAATATTTATTTTCTAAATATGTTTGCCCTTCACTACTTACAATTTTTAATGTTCCATTTTCTTTCACTACATATGTAGAACTTCCTATTACATTCTTTATTGTGTCATATTTACATTCTAATACTACCTTTTTGTTGTAGCTAATAATACCTAATTTTCCATCATTATTTTGAGCAATGTATCCATCATCGTATCTATTAGTTAAAGGTTTTATGCTTTTATATTCATTTTCAATAATTTTACTTCCTGAGTTATCTATTATTCCTTTTTTTCCATCTTTTGTTGTAACTAAACTGTTAGCTACTCCTTTTAATGATTCTATATTTTCATATTCACATGGTACAATTTCTTTTCCATCAAAATTAATTATTCCATATTTCCCATCTTTTTTTACTTTTAATACATTATTTTCATACCATAAATTATTATTTTCATCATTGTTCTGAATTGTTTCTACTAGTTCATAATTATTAAATAATTCTTGATTTTTATCATTTAATACTTTAGTTTTATATGTGTCATCTGTATAATTCACATCATATGTACATACAAATATAGCTTTTGTTTTATCTGGAATCTGTATCATATCATCATTATTTGGCTCGATTATAGTATTTCCTTTTGAATCAATTACTCCCCATTTACCATTTGTATATACAGAAAAATAGTTAATTGGAATTACTTTTTCATCATTCTTTGGTTCTGTAGTTAAAAGTTTTTTAAGCCCAATTACAAACATTATAACTACTGCTAATGCAATAAAAACAGCCATTACTTTTTTTATATTTAGTTTACCTTCACTATCATATCTTTTTCCTCTACTCATTTAATTACCTCCAAATAAGCTTAGTATTTGATATATACTATATCATACTTATGTATGAAAACACAAGTGTAAATTTATATGAACATTTGAAAACGAGTTATAGGTTGATATGTGCTGTTATGAAACTTTAAGTTACAAGTTTCAGCTCCAATGCAAAAAAAAGAGAATATTTTAAGTTTGTATTAAACTTAAATATTCTCTTTTTTCTTACATTCTTATAAAATGTATCATTTTAGTTCTATTTTTTAGTCTATTATTCTTTATTTATTGTTACCTGTATTACCATTTTTCTTATTACTTTTCTTATTTTTTCTCCAAACCATTATACCAATACATGCTCCTGCTATTATAGCTGCTGCTATATATACAATTCTTTCTTGTCCTGTTTTTGGCATGTTTATAACATCTTCTATTGTTTTATTTAATTTTATTTCTATTATTGCTGTATCTTCGTTATCTTCTTTTGTAGTTTCTTCATATTCTGGTATGTTTACTGTGTTTGCGATTTTTGCTGTATTTACTTTTTGTCCTTTGTTTGTTTCTTCTGGATTCCATTTTAATGTTATCTGGTATTCTTTTGTCTCTCCTGGATTTATTACTTCTGTTGTTAATGTATATTTTCTGTCTTTTTCTTTCCAGATTGTTTTTTCATTTTCTACAAATTCGAATCCTTCTGGTATTATTTCTTCTATTACTGCTACTCCTTCTACTTCTTCTGTGTTTGTTACTTTTATTTTGTATGTTATTTCTAATTTTGTTTCTTTTAAATCTTTATATTTTATTTCTATTTTTTGTTTATTTTTATCAGTAATTTCCATATTTTGTCCATTTAGTGTGACTTTTTCTATTTCTTTTTCTACCTTCATATTGAATAACAACTTTTTGTAATAGTATGTTACTGTAGTTTCTTCTTCTTTCATTATTCCATTATTATTGTTTGGATACTTTTCTTTTACTAGTTCATAATATTGGATTTCTTTTTCTTTTGTTTCGTATTTGTCTCCTATAAATCCATCTATTTCTTCATATTCTTTTCCGTCTTCTCCCTTGTATATTGGTTTTTCTGTTCCCTCTTCTAGATATTTAATTATAACTTTTGCTGGCACTTTTTCAAATTCTACTATTATGTGTTTATCTTCTTGCATGTTTTCGAAGAATGGCAATTCTATGGTGTTATCTTCTTTTACTAAGTCTTTTATTTCTATTTCTTTGTTATTTATTGTTAATTGTTTTATTCTATAACCATCTGCTGGTTTTATTATAATTTCTTTTGCGCTTGTGTTTCCTCTTGTTACAATTTCATAAATATCAGCATCTTCTCCTGTTATATTTCCGCCTTTTACTTTTACAGTTTCTTCTTTTCCTGTTTCAGAATTTACTTTCTTTTCTTCATGCTCTTTTACTTCTGTTGTAATTTTTAATTCTTTTGTGTACCAATATGTTATTGTTATTGTTTCTTCTGTCATTATTCCTTCACCATTTTCTGGTTCTGGCCCTGCTGTTACATATCCTTTAATGTCTAGTCTTGCTTCTTTATATTTATCGTTCACATTTCCAGTTATTATTTTATCTTCTGCTATGCTTTCTTTTGTATAGCTGTCTTTGTATTTTACTATTACTGTTGCTGGTATTTTTTCAAATTCTACTTTAACCATTTTATCTTCTTGCATGTTTGTAAAATATCCTTCTTCTGGTTTTAATGTTATACTTCCGTCTTCTGCTACTTTTCCGTCTATTATCATTATCTTTTCGTTTATTAATATTTGTTTTATTCTGTAGCCGTCTACTGGTTTTATTACAATCTCTTTTGTACTATCGTTTGAACGTACTACTTTCTCGTATTCGGCTTCGTCTTCTCCAGAGATGCTTCCGCCTTTTACATTTACAATTTCTTCTTTTCCAGTTTCAGGATTTATTACTTTTTCTTTATGTTCTATTACATCTGTTGTTATTTTGAATTCTTTTTCATACCAGTATATTACTTCTATTAATTCGTCTTCTTTAAATGTAACTTGTTTACTGTTTTCTTCTTTTGATACATTTATTCCTTTAGTTTCTTCTTTATTTTCTGCTGGTATGTAATCTTTGTATTCTTTTCTTGTTGTTTCCTTTTTCTCTCCTACATATCCAGAAATAATTTCTTCGTCTAAAAGATTTCCTGTAATTTTTACTTCTTCTTTTCCAGTTTCAGGATTTGTTGTTTTTGTTGTTATTTTTTCTACATGTTTTACTATTATTCCTGCTGGTATCTTTTCGTACCAATAGATTATTGTTATTTCATCTTTTGTCATTTTACCATTTGGTTCTACCTTCTGGTCTTTTTCGTTTGTTATTCCTTGCTCAGATGTTTCTAATTTGGCGGTTTTGTAGTTTAGTATATTTTTTCTTTGTGTTTTGAATTCTTTTCCTACGAAACCTTCAATTAGGTCTTCTTCTGCAAGTACATTTTTTGTTCCTACTTCTAGGTATTTTACATGTACTTTTGTTTTTCTTCTAAATTCTACTTCTACATGTTTATTTTTGTCTACTTGTTTAAAGAATTCTTTTGGTAATGTTACTACTCCATCTTCTTTTAGTAAGTTAGAATAATCTAATTCTTCTCCATTTATTGTTATTTTTACTATTTCGAATCCATCTTTTGGAGTTATGGCTATTTCTTTTTGGTTATTTCTTCCTTTTAAAATATCTTCATAAGAGGCTTCTCCTTTTCCAGAAATTGTTCCTCCTATTACTTCTTCCATCTTACCTTCAGAGTTTGGTTCTTCGTATTTAATTATGTCTGTTGTTACTTTATATTGTTTTTGGTAATAGTATATTAATTCTTGTGTATCTTCTGTTATTTCTACATTTTTATTTGTTGGTTCTTGTACTAACACATAATTTTCTTTTATTACTTTATCTGTTTGTACCTCTGTTCCTACTAAACCTTCTGTTATTTGGTCTTCAGAGATTTTTTCTGTTGTTCCTTCTATATAATGATGTACTATTACTTTTCCTATTACTGGTTCGAATACAACTATTACTTCTTTGTCTTCTGTCATGTTTTCAAATTTTGTTAAAATTAGGCTTCTGTCTAGATTATATGTATATGTTATTTCTGCATTTTCTTTTTCTTCTTTTTCTGATGCATCTGCATTAATATAGATTATGCTTTCTTTTTTACTTTCTTCTTCATTTTCTTCTTTCTTTGTGCTTACAAGTCTTACTTCTTTAATTTTGTAGCCTTTATCTGGTGTTATTATTATGTCTTCTTTACTTGCGTTTCCATGTTCTACAGTTTCGTAAGTTTTTTCATCTTCTCCTGAAATTGTTCCACCTTTTTCAGTTCTTCCAGAGTTTAATTCCTCTTCTGGTATTTCTACTCTTGTAATTATTTCGTATTTCTTTATTTTGTAATAGTAAATTACTTCTTCATTTTTAGTTATGTCTTTTTCTTCGTCTCCTACTACCTTTACTAGTTCATATGCTTTTAATACTTCTTTTGATGGCGTTACTTTGTAGTGTTCTCCTTCATTGTAATAGTAGTGTTCATCATCTGCTAATTTGTCTTTTGTTCCTTCTAAGTAGTGATGTACTTTTAATTCATATGGATCTTTTGTGTAGTAGTAGTATACATTTATATCTTGTTTTGTAAATGTTCCTATTTTATTTTCTGGCATTATATATTCACCATTTTCGTCTTTTATTAATGAATAGCCTTTTATGTCCATGTTTGGTGTTGTTATATATTTACCATTTACTGTTCCTTGTATTATATCTTCTTCTGCAAGTTTTACTTCTTCTTTATCGTATTCTGGTCCTGTTTCTTTTAGTAAATAATGTACTATTACTTTTGCTTTTCTTTTAAATTCTACTTCTATATGTTTGTCTTCATCTACATTTTTAAAGAATTCTTTTTCTAATGTTACACTTCCATCTTCTTGTAGTAATCTTGAATAATCAAACTCTTCTCCATTTATTGTTATTTTTGTTATTTTAAATCCTTCGTTTGGAGTTATGGCTATTTCTTTCCTGCTGTTTCTTCCTTTTAAAATGTCTTCATAAGAAGCTTCTCCTCTTCCAGAAATTGTTCCTCCTATTACTTCTTCCATTTCACCATTTTCATTTGGTTCTTGGTATTTAATTATATCTGTTGTTACTTTATATTGTTTTTGATAATAGTATACTTTTTCTTGTACTTGTTTTGTAATTGTTCCTACTCTATCTGCTGGTTCTCCTACTACTATGTAGTCTTCTATTCTGACTGGCATTGTTTCTACTTCTGTTCCTATTAAGTCTATTGTTACTTGGTCATCGTAGATTTTTTCTGTTGTTCCTTCTATGTAGTGGTGTACTATTAATTTTCCTTCGTCTGGTTCGAATACAACTATTACTTCTTTGTCTTCTGTCATATTCTGGAATTTTGTTAATGTTAGGCTTTTATCAACGTTAAAGTTATATGTTATTTCTGCATTTTCTATTTCTTCTTTTTCTGATGCCTTTCCATTAATGTAGATTATGCTTTCTTGTTTAATTCCTTCTTCATTTATACTTACAAGTCTTATTTGTTTTATTCTATAACCTTCATCTGGTTTTACTATTATGTCTTCTATACTCTCATCTCCATAGTTTACTGTTTCGTATGGAGCTAAACCTTCTCCAGAAATGTTACCACCTTTGACAGTTCTTCCAGAATTTAATTCTTCTTCTGGTATTTCTACTCTTGTTGTTATTTCATGTTTCTTAATTTTATAGTAATATGTTACTTCTTCATTTTGCGTAATATCTTTTTCTTCGTCTCCTACTACACTTACAAGTTCATAAGATTTTAACACTTCTTCTGATGGATTTGTTTTATAATGGTCTCCTTCGTTATAGTAGAATTCTTCATCTTCTGCTAATTTATCTTCTGTTCCTTCTAAATAGTGATGTACTGTTAATTTTAAGTTAGCTTTTGTGTAATAGTAATATACATGTTGTTCTTCTTCTGTATAATCTCCACTTGCGTTTTCTGGTATTACATATTCACCGCTTTCGTCTTTTATTAATGTGTAGCCTTCTATTTTCATATTTGGTGATGTTGTGTATTCATTGGCTATTTTTCCTTGCAATAATTCATCTTCTGCAAGTAATTTGGCTGGTATTGTTTCTACTCCGTTTTCGTCTTTAGATGCTGGGCCTGTTCCTTCTAATAAATGATGTACTATTACTTTTCCTGCTTTTGTGTTTGTTATTGTTATTTCTTTCTTTACTGATACCTTATCTAATTCTGGATAATCATTTTCTTTGTAATTCCATTTAAATAGAGCTATTTCTGATTTTATATTTTTTATATTTTTATTTAACTGTTCAGTAAATAGTTCTAATTTCATTTCTTCTGCTGTCTTTGCTTCTACTATTCCTTTTATATCATCTTTACCATATATTCCTTGTTCTGCTGAAGTATTTAGATAGTAGCAATTTTTCATTGTAGTATCTGATGAAGATTGTACTATGCCTCCTATACCATAATTACCATTAATTATTCCTGTATTATAAAAGTTTATAACTTCACTATTATATATTGCTTGCGTAAGTCCACCTGCTGGATAAGTACCTGTAACAGAACCTTCATTATAACAATTTATTACTTTACTCCCTGATATATTTGTAGCAAATCCTCCCGCTGTTGATTGATTAGAAATTACATTTCCCTTATTATAACTATTTATTATTGAACTATTTCCTATAGTTTGTGCTAGTCCTCCTGCTGGATAGGTACTTGTAACAGAACCTTCATTATAACAATCAATTATTGTACTATTTGATATACTCTGTGCTAGTCCCCCTGCTACATTATCACACTCCACATCTCCTAAATTATAACAATTAGACAACTTGCTATTTGTTATCATATAGGCTAGTCCTCCTGTTGGTGCTGATGTTCCAGTAACTTTACTTGTATTATAGCAATTTGTTACTACACTATCTGTTATATTATAGGCTAATCCTCCTGTTGGCATATTATTTGTATGTGTTACAACTTCTGTATTATAACAACCATTTATTATACTATTTTCTGTAATATTTCCTCCAACTATTCCTCCGACAAAATCTTTGCTTGTAATTTTTCCTTTGTTATAACAATCTGTAATATTGCTACTTATTGAATTAGCACCTACTATTCCTCCACTGTATGTAGAACCACCAGAACTATTATTGCTAATAATTTCTCCAGTATTATAACAATTTACAATATCACTATTCGTTGACTCACAGCCTACTATTCCTCCTGCACCTTGACTTCCTGAAATATTTCCTTCGTTACGGCAATTTATAATTTTACTATTTCGTGCATTATAGCCTACTATTCCCCCGCTATATACTCCATTATTTACTGTACCTGTATTATAGCAGTTATTTACTGTACTATCTACTAAATCGTATACTATGCCTCCACATGGTGCTCCACCACTTATATTTCCTGTATTATAGCAGTTACTTATTGTACTATTTGTTGCATGATATACAACACCTGCACAACCAGGGCCAACATTTATATCTCTAGTATTGTAACAACTACTTATTATACTATTTGTTGCAGTATGTACAATTCCTGCAGATTCACCTCCAACAATTGTTATATTACTATAACAATTGTTTATTTCACCATCTTCTATAGTGTAAACAAATGCTCCTTTATGTTCACTTGAATAAAGTCCTCCTCCATTTAGTCCTAAGTTTAATATCTTTCCACTTTTTATATATCCAAATAGACCTCTGCGATTATAAATAAGCATATTCCTTATTTCATAGCCATTTCCGTCAAAAGTTCCTTTAAATGGCATATTAGATTCTTCGCCTATAGTTTTAAGTCCACGTCCTCCTGTTGTTAATTCAGCCTTTATTCCTTCTGTCGTTCCATCTCCATTATAATCTCCAAAACTTGTGTCGTTTGGATTATTATATGAGCTATCTTCATTAAAATCTAATGTCCTAGCAAGTTCTATAGTTTTTCCTTCATAAGTCGTTCCAGAATTCACCTCATTTGAAAGTCTCACTAAATCTTCTATATTATTTATAATTAAATCTGGAGTTTTTGTATCAGTTATATTTTGCTTTTCTTGATCTTCAATATAATTTACTGTTTCTTCTATTTTAAAATATGATGTTCGTAAATATTCTTCTTCATCTAAGAAATATCCTTTTGCTGCCTCTAGTTCTACTGCCTTATACATTCCTGGCTTTGGTCTTACACTTATTTGACCATTTTCGTCTGTTGTTAAGACATATTTTTCATCTTCTTTTATTCCAAGGTAATTATCGTTATAATCTTTTGCAAAGTCTACTTGTTTATTTTCTTCATCTATGCTATATATTACAAATTTAGTGTTTGGAATTGGCTCATTTGTATTTTTGTCCTTTTTATTTATTACAATTTTATTATCTACTTTCTTATTGGTAATTGTTATTTCCTTTATTTCTGTATCATTAACTTGCAATTCTACAGGTTCTACTTTTGGTATATATCCTTTTGGAGTATTTATCTCTGTAATTTTTATATTTGTATTAAATGGAACTCTTACTTTTGCTTCCCCATTAGAGTTTGTTTTTACTTCAATACTTTCATTATTATCCTCATTTGTATTATATTCTATTTTGAACTTAACATTTGATAATTTAATATTAGAATCATCTTCATCAACCTTATGAATAATTAAGTTAGGATTTTCTTCAAATTTAACAACTATGTGTTTATCTTCTTTTATATTTTTAAAATATTCTACTGGTAAAATCACATTGCCACTTTCATCAGTTGTAAAATCTAATTCTATTTTATTTATTGTTATTTTATCTATACGGTATCCTAATTGAGGTTTTATTTCTATTGATTGAGTACTATGATTGTTATATATAACTGTTTCTATATATTTGATATTATCTTCTTGTTTATAACTATCATTATAAACTCCAGTTATAGTCCCTCCTTCTCTTTGTCTTTTGGAGTTTAAGGCTATTTCTGTTGTTATGTTAAATCTTTTTAGTGTATTTTTAATATTAATACTTGTAATTTCTTGCGTATAAACTGATGTATTTAATATTGGAGGTGTTCCCTCTTGAAATAACCATACACCATCTAGATTTAAGTTATTATAAAAACTCTTTGTTTTCATCTCTGAATCATTTATCTTTTGTCCATTGTAATTTATAGTTTTTCCAACTATACTACTTGAATAATAGCAATTATTTATTTTAACTGTATCTCCTCTATATCCTACTATTCCTCCGCTCTCATTAGTATTTCCTTCTGCATTATTATTAGCTATATATCCTGTATTATAGCAATTATTTATATTAGATGAAACTATTCTTCCTGCTATTCCACCAATTGTAGTATTAGAACGATTATATATGGTAGTATTACCTCCATAGCTGTTCCTTATATCCGAATTACTATAACAGTTTAATATATCACTTCCATACATTTGTGCAACTATTCCTCCTGCATCATAATTTTGTGATGCATTACTCATATAGCCATTATTGTAACAATTTCTTATACTACTTCCATTGCCTAGATATCCAGCTATACCTCCACATTTAGAGCTTCCACCGCCATAATTACCAGCAGCACCACTAACACTTTCAATATAACCTGTATGATAACAATTAATTATTTCACTACCATCAATTGCATATCCTACTATTCCTCCTAAAGTATTTAGATAACGCATATATCCCGTACTATAACAATTAATTATAGTACTGTTCTTTATATATCCTGCTATTCCTCCTGCATATTGTTCCATATATCCCTGATCAGTAGTATTATGACTTGAAAGTGATACTCCAACATCTTTTATTTTTCCATCTATTACATACCCAAACAAACCATAAGATGTATAATAATCTTCTTTCTTAAAATTTTTTATTTCATTTCCCTGTCCATCAAAAACTCCTGAAAAATAATAAGTCTCACTTTTTCCTATTGGGTCTAATTTATATTGTCCTAAATTACTCGGATTTCTATATGAACTTGCATCATTAAAATCTAAGGACCTCATTAATCTTACTGTTATTCCACTATAATTATTTCCATTGTTTACATCATTAGAAAATTCGACTAAATCCTCTATGCTATTTATTTTCGGACCTTCTCCTCCTGGTAAATTAAAATATTCTTCATTTGTGTTTTCTTGGTACCCCTCTGGAAATTCCACTTCTACAATTTTATATGAACCTCCCTTAAGAGCTAATACTATAGTTCCATTTTCGTCTGTTGTTATTACATACTCTCCTTTTTCGTTTTTCTCTCCAACATAACTTTCATTCACATCTTTTGCATATCCTATTATATTTTTATTTGCATCTGTTTCATATATTGTGAATTTTGCATTTGCAAGTGGTTCTCCTGTTTCTGCATCTGTTTTTGTAAGTGTAAATAATGGCTTATCTTGTAATATCATTTTAATTGTATCTTCTTCAATATCTATATCTTTTATTGAAGTTAACTCTTCTTCATTTTTTATTTGTATATCTAATTTATCTTCTGCATTCTTTATAACTTTAAAATTTATTTCTTCTGCATTATTAGAATATCCTTCTGGTGACTGTATTTCTTTCAATATATAATTTCCAGTTATATATTTACCATCCACATATTGATATAAGTCTGTTATATTTATTTTTCCAGTTTTATCTGTACTAAATATTTTTTCTGTTTCTAAATCTTGATATATTAATTTAAATTTTGCATTTTGTAATGGTATTAATTTTGATACATCTTTTTCCTTTAAGTCTTCTTCTACTTTCAATATTTGCAAATTATATGTTGGTATTTTTTCATTTGTAATGTTTATATTACTTATTTGTATTAAATCTTCTTCATCTGTATTTTGTATTGTAGCATTATTAAACGCTTCACTATCACTCTCAATTTTTAAATTTCCTTCATTATCTTTTACTAATTTGAATGTTATTGTATCTATTAAATAATATCCTTCTGCCTTTGTTTCTACCAATTTATATTCTTTATTTTGTAGCAATCCACTTACTGTTATTTGACCTTCTCTATTTGTATCATATGTTGTTCCATTAATTATAAATCTTACATTAGATAATCTTTCTCCTGTCTCTCTATCTGTTTTTGTTATTGTTATATTATATTTCGGTTCATCTTGTGTATTTATTATTACTTTTTCACTTTCCTCATCTAATATTACATTTTCCTCATTTGTTGTCTCTACCTTTAATCTTCCTAGTTCATCCTCTACTACTTTAAATTCTATCATTTCATCATTTAATACATAATTATTTGGAGCTTTAAATTCTTTTATTTTATATGTTATTCCCACATATAATTCATCCATATTTATATTTCCATTAGAATCTGTTGTTAATATTCTTGTTCTTTCATTACCTTCTACATCTATATATTCTACTTTATATGTTGCTCCTGGTACTTTTAAGTTCTCAAAACCTTTTTTAGTTTTAGTTAATTCTAATTCATATTTTCTACTAATTCTTATTCCAACCTTATTAGGTTCTGTACTACGTTGTAACTTTCCTCCATCTGTGTCTAGTTCAAAATATACTGCATGGTCACTGTATGATACCAAATTATAACTTATGTCTTCTGGTATATTTATTGTATAATTAAATGTATATGTCTTCCCTATTTGCATTGTATACTGTGATATGTCTATTAAATATGTTTTTATTTTACTAAAATCTTTTACATTTTCTTTTAATGTCCATCCATTTGTAATATCATCTAATTTTTTATTTGGATTTTCATTTTCAGAATAATATACTACTGTTTTTTCTTTTAACTCTTCTGGAATCGTTAGTCCTTGTTCTTTCATTGTTGTTGTAAATTCAGAGCCTAATTCATTTTGATTCAATACATATCTATTACCCTCAAATGGTATTTTTCCTAATATTTGCACTCCACTAACAGTATATGGATAATTGTTTGATAAACTTACATTTATTGTTGCTTCTCTTGTCTCTCTGTTTTTTCTATTTACTTCTGCTATATTTGGTGCTATTGTTATTTCATTTTCTTGCATATTATCATAATTTGTTATTGTTTCTAATGTTATTAATGAAGTAGGTGATAATAAATTTATATCTGTTGTAGCTGTTCCTATTTTTTCTTGTATGTTATTATCACTATCTACATCATAAACATCTTGTATTTCATAATAATACTCATTGCAATATTGGTTATAATCATATAATCGTATCTGTTTATTTGAAGAAGCTACCCTTGGGTCTGGCGCCACTGTACAATCAATTGTTATTCTATATGCTGTTATAGGTTCTTCATTTTCTGTTATTATTTTTATAAAATATCTGTCATCTTTTTTATATAAGTCATATGCAACTATTTTCACATTATTATTGTTTGTATAAATATTTTTTATGTTCATATTTATTATTTCTTTTGGTATTTCTACTAAAAACTTACCATTTTCCCACTTTGCCATTACACCAGTTTTGTATAATGTATCTATATATATTTTTTGATTATTTAATATTTCTTGTGTTGGTATTTTTTGTGTTTGTACACTTATTTGGCTATTTGATTTTTCTGATACAAAACGTACAGAATCTATATCATTTACTATTCCAGCGCTTTGTCCTTCTATATTACATATACCTGTTAAATATGTATATATTCTTTCTACATCTTTTACTTGTTCTTTTGTAAAATCTTTTAATATTTTTGCTGTTTCTAACTCTTTTATATGATATACACTTAAGCTAGAATTTAAATTTGTTTTACTTGTTTCTACTCTTACATGTCTAACTTCATTTTCGTATTTATATGGATTTTCTCTTGTGTATATATTCCATTCTTCTTTTGTAAATGTATGTATTAATTCATTTGTCTCATTATTATACACAGATATTGTCCCATTTTCTTCCAGTATTTTATCTGCCCCCTCAAAATAAATTCCTGTATTTGTTACATAGTTTTCCATTATAGTGCTACTCCATTTATCACCATATGGATTTTCTTGGGTATTATTTTCCTTTGTTTCGCTCATTATCATAGAGGAAACTTCACCTTCTGATCCTCTTACTGCACGCCATCTTATTACATATTCTTTATTTTCTACTTCTTCACTATTTTGCTTTTCATTTTCTTCATTATATTTATCATATAAGTTTAAAATGTCCTGTTTTGATATAACATAGTCCCATATTGGACTTGATACATATTGTTTATCTACAAAATCAACATAAAAATTGTATATACTTCCTTTTGGTTTTTCTCTAAATATAATTTTTATTTTTCCATTTACTATGTTAGATTGATATGGATTAGTAAATTCTTCATTTATATTATTATATCCTGTATAATATCCTTCAATTGGAATTGTTAATTCTGTATATGATGATATTGTATCATATGCCTCTTTAGGATATGTTACATTTACTGTATATGTATTAGAACGTGACAAATTAGATGTAATAATTCCTTCATCATTACATTTACTTGTTCTCTTTATTGTAAATACTTTTGTATTGTCATTATATTCACTTTCTACATTACTATTTGTACATTTCACTTCTGTAGGTGCATATCCATTTAATTCTGGAATTGTTATTGTTGCTATGTTCTCTTTTAATATAAGCTCTTTTTGTATTTCATCTAAAGTAAAACTAAAAGATACTGTTTCTGTGTCTAGTTCATCATAATTGTAATATGCAGTTGCACCAGCAAATTTGGCTTTTGTTTCTCCATGCCAGTCAACTGTCAATTCAATTGTTTTATTAATTTGTGTTTCTACATTTTCATCTGATACATGTGTACCTGTTAATGTTATAGTACTTGTTTTGCTATAATTGTTTATATTATTTCCTATATATGCAATTATATCTCCTAGTATTAATTCTTGTGTACCTGCTTGTACTTGGTTAAGTTCTATAACTTTTACATTATTAGATATATAGTTATTTTTTAGTACTCTATCTTTTGGCATTGCCATACTATAGTTAAAATTTGTACTATTTATAGTTATTTTCCCATTTTTTAAATATCCATTCGTTAATACATTTAAATCTATGAATAATTTATCTGTATCATTTACGTTTCTACATGTTCCAAGTAATTCTTCTGCATTTCCATCTCCATTTAAATCCCTTGTAAAATATGCAGAAAATTCAACAAAATCGGTATTTTCTACTTTTTTTCCTTCTTCTGTTAATTGTGCATAATTCATAGAACGTAATATTTCTGAGTCTATTTTTTTAGTTCTATCATTTACTGTTGTTACTGTATATATACTAGTTAATATTACTCCAAATATAATCATACTTAATACTAATATCCTTTTACCTTTTCCCCTCATTTTGATTAGCTCCTCTTTACTATAATAATTCTTATATTTATAATAATTACTATTTTATTTATTGTAAACAACTATTATTTTCCATGTTCAATTTTAGCTTACGGATATTATTTTTATATGTTTTATTACTTTTGTGTTAAATTATCATTACACTTTTATATTGTTGCAATATTATTTTTTAATTTTCGTATTTATTTTTGTAATATAAAAATAAAAATGTTGCAATTTTATTACAACATTTTTATAGATAGATAAATTTGACAAAGAGATGATTACCTTGTCAAATTTTAATATTTAAACTTAATTTTAGTATTCAGTCACTTTTTTATTTACATTTCTTCACCTTAGCAACAATTACAGTCATATCATCTTTTTCATTTCCATAATCATTATCTCTTGCTTCATTAACAATTATGTCTGCAATTTTTTGAACATCGTCTGTTCCGCATATCTTCTAACAAATATTTAAGCCACAATTCTTTATTTAAATATTCTTTATTAGAATCTAATATACCATCACTGCACATAACAATAATATCTCCATCCTGTAAATCCTTATCATATGCTTCTAGATCTATATCTTCTAGTATTCCTGTTGGTAAAGATTCAGATTTTAATATTTGAACCTCATTTTCTCTCTTTATATATGTAGGACATGCCCCATTTTTTATAAATTCTATGTTTCCAGAATATAAATCTAATATTTCTATATCTAATGTTGCATACATATCTTCTTCATTATTAGCAGATAATGTTGAATTTATTAGTTTTATTGATGTATCTTTCTGAAAACCTGATGTTAATAATCTTTCTAACATTTTTATTGCTATTTTACTACTTTTTCTTGCTTCTGGGCCTGAGCCCATTCCATCACTTAGTGCTAGCAAATATTTTCCGTCATCTAATTTAGTTTGAATACTTGTATCACCAGAAACTGGTGAATTTTTCTTTTTGGCTTTTGCAATACCTACTTGCAAACTATAATTATCTTTCGAAATATATGTAAACATACAAGTCTCTTTATTAATTCTTAAACCACATTCTTGTTTTTGTAATACCATGTTATGATTTAATATTTTAGACAAAACTTGTGCAATTTTTTTTGAATTACACTCTGTTCCATCCACATTTTCACAAAAATTCGTGTATAAAGTTACATTAAATCTTCCAGTTTTTTCTTGTTTTATATTAATATCTCTTATATCTACATCTTTTTGTTTTAGAAACATTTTTATTTTTTCTTTTTCTTCTATAAATTGCTCTTGCTTATTTGGAGATATTTCTTGTGCCAAATTTGAAATAACTTCTGATACACCTTCTAATTGTGTTGATACATTTTTCTTACTTTCATCTATTTTTTTCTTCCATATAAAATTTAAATTACTTATACGATAAGAATAATTTATTAATTTTATTATTTTACTTAACTCTTTTTCTAATACCTCATTATTATCATCTTCACTAGATCCAACTATGTAATTATTATGCATCGCAAAAATATTTAATAAATCCTTTTTGGTCATTATTTCTTTTTCTAGTAGGCACTTATATATATCTTTTTGTATTTCGTCATTATTATATATATCATCATATAATATATTTTCTTCTTGTCCTTCTAAACTATTTTTTAGTTCAGCAGTAAATATCTTTTTATTATATTCTTCTTGTTTTTCTAATTCTTCGTCATCGACAATAGTTGCAGCTGCTTCTTTATAGCTTTTAGCCATTTCTGATATTGTTTCTGAAATACTATTTAATTTATATATAGTTTCTTTATTTTCTTCTAGACTTTTTCCAGTTGTTTCTGGTAGCAATTTTCCTTTTCCAAATAAATCTTCAATTTCAATTCCAACATTTTTAGGAATTGCAAGTAATGCAATTGATGCAATTAATATTTCCCTAAATAGTATTATTGGTACTACATTTCCATTTGCAACATATGTTAATAAAACATTACCAAGAATAAATCCTGCAATTACTCCGAGTCCTTCCAAACTTATTAAATAATCCTGCTACCATTCCTGCAATTGCATATGATGCTACCATAATTGGTTCTCCATCACTTATTATTCCTAAAACTACTCCTATTGTAATTCCTGCTCCTCCACCTACTAATATTCCGTGTTTCCATCCTAAAATTAGTACAAGTAATATACTACAAATATTTTTTAATGAAAATCCAAAAACTTGTATTGGCTCTAAAGCAAGTACTGCTATAGCAATAAGTAAACTTGCCCCTATTACTTCTTCTATTGAATAGACTTTTTTATTCATATAATCTTTTATTACAGTAATTGAATTAGAAAATATCTTATAAAAAATATATATTGCAATACTAATCATAATCGAAATTAAACAGTCATATAATAGAAATGTATTAAAAAATAATGGTATTAATGAAATTGCTAGACTTGAAAGAAAAAGATGTGGTCCAATTCTTCTTTTTTCATTTGTTTCATTTACTACCTTAGGCCTTATAATATAAATACTTGCAAATAAAACTAAACTTGAAAATATATATGCAAGTAATCCTTCTAGTCCAGAACCTACATATGTTCCGTGCTCCACATGTTATATATATAATACCTATTGGAATTCCATTACTCATTGCTGCTGCAAGTATTGCAAGTCCAAATACAGATAGATTAATATTAGAGTCTAATCTAAAGTTAACCATTGATATTAAAAAACATATTATATATAAAACAATATTTTCTTTTGCAAGAATCTTATATAATACTCTTTTGATATTATCTTTTTTATCTAATTTTACATCCTCATTTTCTTGACTTTGCATCTCTTCAAAGTCTTTTGTTATATTTTGAAACATCCTTACCACCCCATACTTCTAAAATTCTATGGTAATTTTAATACATAAACTATTAAATATTTGTCGCTTTTAATACATAGATTCTAAAAAGTTTTTTACAACTTGTGATATATTTTTATTATTTATTTTATATTTATTATTTATAACGCAAATTATGTTTTTTATTTTATCGTAAATTAGCTAAAAATACAATATTTGCTTTAATTTTTTAACACAAAAGTTGATTAATGATTTTGTTTCAATAATTTAATCAGAATTAATAATAATTAAACATTGTATTTCCCTAGGACATTCACACTTTCTATATAACTTAAATATACTATTATAACATACTAATATAAATATAGAATATATTATATAGAGGTGATAAGTCGTGAATAATAATTCAAATAATATTGATATATCCAAGCTTATGAATATGCTTTCAAAGATGGATAAAAAGCAATTAGAAGAAGGACTTAGCAAGGTAAGTCAAGTTCTAAATTCAAAAGACAAAGATAAAATAATTAATGAAATTACGAAAAATAATAAGTAGGTGATAATGTGAATGAAGATATGTCTGATATGATAAAGAACTTAAGTAGCATGCTTAATGGTAAAGAAATGCCTGAAGATATAAAAAATATTATTAGTAATATTACTTCTAACAACAGTAATCATAATAACACTACTAATAACAGTAACCCTCATACTGATAATTATTCTAGCAATAATCCACATGATGATGATATATCTTCAGATTTCAGAAGTAATAATTCTAGCTTTAATGAAAAATCTACTCCTGATATTGATATAGGTATGATTTTGAAAATGAAACAAATAATGGACTCTATGAAAAGCAATAAAGATGATCCTAGGGCAAATTTACTTTTATCTTTAAAACCATATTTAAAAAACAGCAGACAAGAAAAGGTAGACCAATATATAAAGCTATTTAATATGAGTAAAGTATTTGAAGTTATTAATCCTTTAGGTGGTGATACAAAAAATGGCATATAATTATCCTTACTTTTATTCACCATCTAGAAGATATCCAAACTACAATTATAGGTATCCAAACTATTATGAGCAGGTATATAAATCATCTACCAAAGAATCCGTAAAAAAACACGAAAAAAACGAAGCTATTTCGAATAAAATTACTCAAGCAGAAGAAAGAAACCATGAAGAAGAATCTAGAGAATGTTTTGAAATCTTTGGAATAAAACTGTTCTTCGATGATATTCTGTTAATCTGTTTAATTTTCTTTTTATATAATGAAGGTGTTAAAGATCAATATTTATTTATTTCCTTAATTTTATTGTTACTTAGCTAAAAAAAATGATGAAAAATATATTTTTTCATCATTTTTTACTAACTATATTTATTTAAATATACTGCTATAATCTACTCTATAATAATTTCTCCATTTTCATCTACATATGCACTTGTTTTTAAAACTCTATCTTGAACCTCTTCTTTAGATCTCTCCTTTATAATATTTGAAATTCTAATCTGAGGTGCTTCTATTGAAGAGCAAGCAATAATAGCTTCTTTATTTCCTTTTGCCCCTGCATGTGCCAGTCCCCTAAGTATTCCGAGAATTACTATATTCTCTCCTGCTATAACCTCGGCTCCACCGTTTACATCTCCAAGTATTACTAAACTTCCTTCATATTCAATTCTTTGTCCGAGATCTAAGTGCTCCTCTATGAAATTTTGTTCTAGATACTGCAATTTCTTTATTGAATGCTTTCTTTATTCCATGTAACCCTAATATTTTGGGAGAATCAAAATTTATCTGTATATCTATTTTTTCTTTAATAATATTCTCTATTTCTTCTATCTCTTCATTTGATAAAACTTTGCCTGTAATAAATAAAGGAAAATCATTCTCTTTTCGTATTTTTTTTATCTCTGTTATTTTCTTTTTTAAGCCATCCAGAATATCTTTTCTAGTCATTTCCTCATTCATTTTCATCACTATTTCATTATTTTTTATAACCACTGATATACAATTTCTCATGATCTTACATTCCCTTCGCTAATATTACTTTATTTTATCTTACTGATTGCAAGCTTGACATTGCAATCATATCTTCTGTAATTTCATTTGTATTCATTCCAAAATACTCTGCAAATATATCTCTTGCAACTTCTGCTGTATATCCACCATGTCCGCCGTTTTCAACTAATACTACTACTGCAATTTCTGGACTGTCAAATGGTGCGAATCCGTACAAACCAACCATTAGTTTTATTTCCTGCCTGAGCAGAACCTGTTTTTCCTCCAAGTTCTATCTTAAAATCTTTAAAAGTAGAATATGCAGTTCCTCCTGATTCACTTGTTACTCCTCTCATACCTTCAAGTACTGAATTTAAGTTTTCTTTTTTTATATTTAAATTTTCTTCTTCTACAGTATCAAATTTTAGTTTGTTATTTGTAAATTCATTTATTTCTTCTTTTGAAACCTCTGTACCGTCAGGATTTACAATTGTTTTTACTATACTAATATCTACTTGTTTACCACCATTAACTAACATACTTATATATTTTGCCATTTGTATTGGTGTGAAATTATTATAACTTTGTCCTATTGCTGCAGATAGAGTATCTCCTATATACCATGATTTATTATCTTTTTCTACTTTTTCTCTACATGCTAAGTCTCCACTTACTTCACTTGGAAGTTCTATTCCAGTTTTCTTACCTAATCCAAAATATGATGCATACTTTGATAATGTATCAATTCCCATTCTATAACCTGTTTCATAGAAAAAATAATTACAAGAATGTTTTATAGCATCTGAAACATTTAAATACCCATGACCTGAATGATAACTAGACCAATACCAACATACTGGTTTATGTGCTTTTGGATATACTCCTGTATCATTTATTTTTTCTGTCGGAGTAATAGCACCACTTTCTAACCCTGCAATTGCTGTTATCATTTTAAATGTCGAACCTGGTGCATATGCCCCACTAATTGCTCTATTAATTAGCGGAGTAACTTCTGAATTAGTATATTCGTTATACTTTTCTGTACTTATTCCATCTACAAATAATTGTGGTTCATAATCTGGATAACTTGCTATTGCCAAAACCTCTCCTGTGTTAACATTCATTACAACAACTGCTCCAGCATTTGCATTACTTTTTTCTGCAAATCCTCCACTTGCAATTTTCTCAATATTTGCTTTTAATGATGATTCTGCTACTTTTTGTAAGTTAGCATCTATAGTTAATACTACATTTGATCCTGCTATTGCTTCTTTTGAAATATATTCATCTGTTGCTGCTCCATCTACAGACATATCAATCTGTCTTGTTCCATTTTTACCTTTTAGATACTCTTCATATACATATTCTATACCTGTTTTTCCTATAATATCATTAAATCCATAATCATTCTTCCTAGACTTTAATTCGTCTTCTGTTATTTTTCCAACTGTACCTAATATATGAGATGCTAAAGTTCCTGATGGATATGAAACAGATGGCTTAGTTACAATATCTACTCCAGGAAAACTTATATTGTTCTCTGATAATTTTAAAACACTTTCTCTACTAATTTTTTTTGCCAAAGTAACAGCTCTTGTATTACTATATCCATTACGAGCAATCTCATATCTCATTACTATTATTTTTCTTACATTTTGAATATTTTCCTCTGATATTTGATATTTTTGTTTAAAGTAATTAAAACACTGTTCTGCAGAATATTGTTCATCAATGTTATTTGACTTTTTCCATGACTTTGATTCTGAATCTCCTACGGAAAACTTATATGGATCTATTTGTATTGGAAAATTATCTATGTAACTATCACTGTTTTCTTCCAAAAGATTAGCTATTTTTAATAATGTATTATTTAGAGTTTCATTATCTATTTTTGTTTTATATAACTCTAAACTAAAATTCATTTCTGTTGTTACTAATTTATTTCCTGTTCTATCTACAATTTCTCCTCTTGCAGCTTCTAATGTAGTTTCTCTAGTTAATCTTGTATTAGACTCTCTTCTATAATCTTCTCCCTTTATTATTTGCAAATTGAAAAGTTGAACTAATAAAATTACTCCTATGGCATATACTAACATTGATATAATATTATATCTTATTTTATGTTTATTTGATTTTGTTTTGTCCAATTTTCCACCTTCTTTTTTAAAAATACCTTGTTAATATCTTTTGCTCTTTAAATGTCTCTTCTAATAAAGTTCCTAAATTTTGGATAATAGGATATATTATTATTGTTAATAGTGCATTATATATAACTTCTATTATTAGTATTTTTATAAATGAAATTAATTCCAAATTAATAGATAATTTAAATACACTTAATATATATATACCAAATTCATATATAATAGTAGTACTTATAACCATAATCATAATAGTCATTCTATTATCTTTAGAAAAATTTTTATCATACATATCTGCTATTATTGATATAATAACAAACATAATGCTTGATATTCCTATTATTTTTCCTCCTAATAAATCTAATACTATTCCCAATATTATTCCAAGTGGTATTCCGAACCTTTTTCCTGCAAATAATCCGAGCTACCAACATTAATAATATAAACAAATTCGGTTTTACTCCTGCTATATTAAACAGATTAAAAAAATTAGCCTGAAGAAAATATATAACAAAAAACATTAGTGTTATGACAATTACACATACTACTTTTTTCAAGGACATTCACCTCTTTACCTATTATACTAAATCATATTTTATTATTTACTACTATTTATTAGTAATAACTAGTACAGTTTCTAATTTCGAAAAATCTACAGCAGTTTCTATATTTACATATCTATCTGTTATATTTTTCGTATTTATTACTTGTTTTACTGTACCTATGTGTATTCCTTTAGGATATATACCACCAATTCCAGATGTTTCTATATTATCTCCTTCTAATAAATTAGCATCTGTTGGAATATATGTTCCTTTTAGCAAAGAATCATTGTCTAATGTACCCCTTACGATAATTCCATCTCTTGTTGTCTTAATTATACTACTTACTGAACTTGAAGTATCTATTATTGTTTGTACTTTAGCTGTATTATCCGTAACTGATATAACATGTCCAACTAGTCCTTTATCTGCAATAACTGTCATATTTACATCTATACCATCTTTTTTTCCAGCATTTATTACTATTACTTTACTATAGTTTCCTAAATCTCTTTGAATAACATTTGCTGGCAATGTAGCATATTCTGAATATTTATCTTTTAAATTCACATATTCTTTTAAACTCTCATTTTCCGCTTTTACTATCTCTAGTTCTCTAACTTGTTTTTCTAAATCACTATTTTTTTTCTTTAAATCGTCATTTTCACTTTTAAGATCGTCTATATTTGAAAAAAATGTATCATTTCCAGCTATTTTATTTTTTAAATATGTTAAACCGTTTTGAACAGGCATTATTAATGAACTAAATGCATTGCAGGCATATGACCATTTCTCTAATTTTAGGTTTGATAATACTATTAAAATTATCAATATAATAATTGTTATTATTATTCCTATTAATCCATTATTTGCCTTTCTTTTATACATAACATTTCCTTTCTATCTTTTTCTTCTTGCATTTATTAGTACTGCTTTTAATTTCTCTAAATCTTCTAATGTTTTACATGCTCCTTTAGCCACACAATCTAATGGATCTTCTGCTATATATACTGGCATTCCTGTCTTTGAGCTCAGTAGTTTATCAAGATTTCTAATTAAAGACCCTCCTCCTGCAAGAACGATTCCTTTCTCCATAATATCTGATGCAAGTTCTGGTGGTGTTCTTTCTAATGTTTGTTTTACAATTTCAACTATTTTACTTATTGATTCTTGCATAGCTTCTTCTATTTGAGAAGAAGTTATAATTACATTTTTAGGAAGTCCAGTACTCAAATCACGTCCTCTTATTTCCATACTCATATCTGTCATAAGTGGCAAAGCACATCCAATTTCCATTTTTATTTGTTCTGCTGTTGTTTCTCCTATTGCTAAATTCATCTCTCTTTTAATATAATTTACTATATCTTCATCTAGTTCGTCACCTGCAACTCTTAAAGAATTACTTACTACTATTCCACCTAGTGATATTACTGCAACTTCTGTTGTTCCTCCACCAATATCAACAATTATACTTCCACTTGGTTCTGCTACATCAATACTTGCTCCTATTGCTGCTGCCATTGGCTCTTCAATTAAATATACTTCTTTAGCTCCTGCTTGTAATACTGACTCTTCAACAGCTCTCTCTTCTACTTCAGTAATACCTGATGGAACACCAACTACCACTCTTGGTCTTCCTGCATTATATCTTTGACATACCTTTTTTATTATATTTTTTAACATTAATTGTGTAGCTGTAAAATCTGCAATAACTCCATCTTTCATTGGTCTTACTGCTTTTATTGTATCTGGAGTTCTTCCAAGCATTTCTTTTGCTTCATGCCCAGTTGCAAGTATGTTTCCACTTTTTCTATCTATAGCAACAACTGAAGGTTCCTTTAATACAATTCCTTTTCCCTTTAAAGTAACTAATAAATTAGCTGTACCTAAATCTATCCCTATATCTTTTGATACAAAATTAAAAAAATTCATACTAATTCCACGATCCTTTCTTTGAAAAAACGCTCTCATACTTACCATCTCCTATGATTATATGATCTAAGAATTTAATCTGTAGTATATTACTACACTCATATATTCTATTTGTAATTTCTATATCTGCTTTACTTGGACTTGGATCTCCACTTGGGTGATTATGTACCATAATCATCTTAGGAGCATTCATTTTTACAACTTCTGTTAATACATCTTTCGGACTTATATTAACAAAATCCGTTCCACCAATAGCAATATCTTCTATTTTTAGTACATTATTTTTTACATTTAATATTACAATTTTTACTATTTCTCTTCTTTCGTATCTTAGCTCCTCCATAAGCATGTCTGCAATATCTTGACTACACTTTATTTTTAAATTTGTAATATCAACTGGCTTTGACATTCTTTTCGCAAGTTCACATACAGCTTTTAACTGAATTGCTTTTACTCTTCCTATACCTTTTATATTCGTATATTCTTCTACTGAAACATCTTGCATAAATCTTAAGTTATTTTCATAAGTTTGCTTTTTTAATTTAAGTATTTTATTTGCTAAATCTATGGAAGTATGTTCTTTTGTTCCATTTTTTATTATTATTGACAAAAGTTCTGCATTTGATAACTTATTTGCCCCATATATCTGTAATTTTTCATAAGGTCTTTCTGATTCGGGTAATTGTTTTATTGTCATAAAAATCCTTTCAAGTATCGTGCCCTTTTTTAGATTTAAAAATAATAGTGGCATAAAAACTTTAATGTTCTACAAAATATTCATGCCACATTTAATTATTTATACACCAATACGCCAAATATTATTAGAATTCGTGTATAACTTTTTATATCTTATATAAAGTAACCAAATAAAATTTTAATTTAAAATATTACTTTAAATTAAATCTTTCTATAAATAAAAATTGATAATATCATACCTATGATACTCGCTATATTCATTTTAAATGTTAATCCAAATGTTATTCTCATAATACTTAAATCTAATTCAAGTGGATTTGATAATCCAAAACTGTTACCATATGCAAGCCACCATAAAAAATCTACCTTTGAAGCTAATTCTCCTAATAATCCTCCTACAACTAATCCAGATAATATAAATATAATTAGTATCCATATATTTTTTTCTCTTGTTGCCATAATTCCTCCTATTTTTCTTATGTAAATTTTATGCTTTTTGGTCTTTCCTTACGGAAATCTTTTTTATACTTTTCATATTATATATTGGTTTTTCTTTTTTTTCAATACATATATACATTTTTTTCCTGTATTTTGCTTTCTTTTTTATAAAAAGTATGATATTCTATTTAGTACATTTTTTTATAAATTTAATATAATATATGGATAATATTTTTTACCAAATATTTCTCATTTATTTTTCACTAAATTAGTTGTATAATTATATTATAAAATATATATGGAGGCTATAAAATGAAATTTGAAAAACTTAATGAAGATAAAATAAGAATAACTCTAAGTTCTCAAGACTTAGTAGAAAAAGATATTGATTTTCATTCTTTTATGTCTAATTCTATAAAATCGCAAGATCTATTTTTAGATATATTAGAAGAAGCTGAAAAAAAAGTAGGTTTTGTAACCAAAGATTACAAAGTTAGAATCGAAGCATTAGCAATGAATGACGGTAATTTTATTTTTACTGTAACTAGATTCTCTCGGAAGCAAAGAAAAAGATTTAGTCAAATCTTCTAAATTAAAATTTAAAAGAAAAAAAGTAAATACCAATAGTGAAGAATTAGTTTATAAGTTTTTTTCATTTGATGATTTCTGCAATTTTACTAATTTTATTAATAATGCTAATATTAAAAGTATAAATTTAGCTTCCAAATCTATAATATTATATAAATATAAAGGAGTATATTACTTAGTTTTTTCACATATTAATCCTGATTATAAATATAATAAAAAATTATTTAGTTTATTAACCGAATTTAGTACATATCAAAATAATCCTGAATTATTCTCAAGAAAACTATGTGAATGTGGGGAAGTTATCATAAAAAATAATGCTATAAAAATATGTCAAAAATATTTTATTAAAAAATTCTAAAAACAGTTATATAACATGTAATATATATCTTTTGCACTATTTTTCATTTAAAACATATAAAAAAAACAATAAGTTTTTATAACTACTTATTGTTTTTTATATAATTAAATTTTATATTTAAAATGTGCATATCTTTTATTTCTAAAATATCACAAAATATTTACAATACGTTTTCTTGAATATTTTTTACTTATATACATAATTTTGTGGATTTTGTGCAACACCATTTATTCTTACTTCAAAATGCAAATGATTTCCTGTTGATATACCTGTAGACCCAACTTTTGCTATCACTTGTCCTTGCTTAACATTTTCTCCTTTAGATACTAGTAACTGACTACAATGAGCATAATATGTTTGTACACCATTTCCATGTGATAATATAATATAATTTCCATATCCATCATTTTTATTTCCAGAATGTACCACTGTTCCTGAAGCTGCTGCCTTTATAGGTGTACCTTTTGGAGCACCTATATCAATTCCTTTATGGTTGTCTCTAGATCTTACTCCAAATCTTGATGTTATAGTTCCTGTAGTAGGTGTAATAAAATTAATTCCTATATTCACTGATTTTGAATAACTATTTTGTGTAGATTTAGATGTTGTAGTATTGCTACTTTTAATACTTGCAACTTTAACTGGATTAACTTCTTTATACAAGTTATTTACACAATCCTCTACACTAGAAAATTCCTTACATTCAGTTTCATATTTTTCTAATATACTAATATTTTCTTTATTACTACTATTCTTCTCTTTTAACCTACTTATAACTTCTTCAGCTTGCTTAAAATCTGATACATACATTTTTTCTTCATCACCTTCTAATATGGCATACATTTTGTAATATGTATTACCAGATGTGATTACTTGATTATATATTTCATCTTCATTTGTATCTATATCTCTTTTTATTAAACATAAATTATATTGTGGCATATCATCTATTTTTACAAATGCTATATTTTCTTTATCTACATTTTGTGTATAATCATTAATTCTAGATTGTAATCTAGTTTTACTATTACAATATCCTATAAATTTTCCATTATAACTTACACTATATGTAGGTTTATATGTACAAAAAATCACACCAATTATTATTATAATTGGTACAATACATAAAATAATAAACTTTGTTCCTAGCCTTAAATATAACTTTGCTTTATCTAATATTAACATTTTTTCTCTCCTTTTAGTGTATTACGGATTTTATAATATTTTATATTTTTTAACAAAGTTTATATAATGCTATTTTCGCTTTTTTTCGACTTTTCTATATTATTTTCAGAATATTAACAATTGTAAACTCTATTTTTCGCTTTTTTTATAAATAAAGCTAGTATTTTTAGCGTTTTCTAAATAACGACAATAATTCATTGTGAAATGTCTTATATATAATATATTCATCCATATTATAAAATTTTGATATCATCTCTATTTTATTTACAAAAAAAATTGATTAAAACCTAAATAAAATATAACCCGAAATATTATCTTAATATCCTAATATCTCTTGATACACTTCACTATATTCTAACCAATCTTTATATTATTTTTTTATTGTTGTAATTCTGTTTTTACTGCTTGTATTTCTGTAACAGTAGCCTTTGCTGCTGGCTTATAATACCCTTTTGTTTCTGCTACTTTAAATAATTCATACTGAAAGCTTTCATCATTATTTCTAATTTGTTGTATAGTTTGTCTTAATCCCATATCTTCCGTTTCAGATATCACACCTTGATAAGTAGTAAGTTCTGACTTTACACCATTTAATATATCATTAACCATTGTTTTTTCGTCCATAATATCCTCCTATTAGTTATTTAAAAATGACATTAATTTTTGTTTTGTATTTAAGGCATCTTGAGCTGACTTTGTAAATAGTTGTTTTATTTGTGGATCTACTGCTTGAGAAGCATATGTGTTTAATTTTTGGTATGATGTTTCGTGGGCACCAATTAAATGTCTTAAATTCTGAAGTTCTACTTGAGTTAAATTTGCCATATTTAATCATTCCTTTCTTAGTTATTATATTTAGATTATTTCCACTTAAAGTTTTTTTATTCATTATAACCTGCTATTTAATATAAAAAACACATATAGGATTTTTAATATAAAAATTTTCGGCGTAAAAGATATAAAGATTCAATATCTTTCATATCTTTTACGCCAAAATACAGTTTTCCTATATGTGATTTAAATTTAAGTTTTTATCATTTTTTAAGTCTGATTTTTATCTTAAGATACTATTAATCTATTATTTGTAATCCTGCAAATTTAGCCATTAATCTTTTATTACCTACCTTATCAAAACATATATCTACTTTTAAATCATCACCTTCTTTTTCTACTTTGTTAATTGTACCTTCTCCAAACTTTTTATGATAAACTCTTTGTCCAGATTTATACATATTTATATCCACTTCTTTCTTTGCTTCAAAAGATTTTAAAAAGCTTTCTGCTGTTCTAAAAACAAATCCATTTGAAGATTTATTTGTATCTGCTCCCATTGCTACATTCTGTATTTTTGAATCTTCTCCTTCTATTTTATATGTTTTAATTTTTCCTCCAGAAGCTCCTCTATACTCCCATTTATATGAACTATCTTCAAATTTGTCCTCTACCTTTTCTCCCATAACGTCATCATATCCATCTAACATATTTGATGGTATTTCTTTTATAAATCTAGAAACTGAATTACAACTTGTAGAACCAAAAATAGTTCTTTGTCTAGCACATGTTAAAAATAGGTTTTCTTTTGCTCTTGTTATTCCAACATAGCAAAGTCTTCTTTCTTCTTCTAATTCTTTTGGCTCTCCAATTGATTTATATCCTGGAAAAATCCCTTCTTCCATTCCTACTAAAAATACAACTGGAAATTCAAGTCCTTTTGCACTATGTAGAGTCATTAATGTTACAGATTCATCAGTTTCCTCCATATTATCTATATCACTTGATAATGTTATACCCTCCAAGAATTCGGCAAGTGTATTATCTACTGATTCTTCTTCAAATTCCATTGCAACAGTTAAAAATTCATCCAAGTTTTGTATTCTAGATTCTGCTTCTATTGTATTTTCTAGTTCTAAAGCTTTTGTATAGCCTGTCTTTTTTAGAGTCTCTTTAATTAGCTCAGAAATTAACATTTTATCTTTGCTTGCTCTTAATTCCTCTATTACCTCTATAAATTCTCTGGAATTTACAAAAACTCTATTTAAACCATAGCTTTCCGCATTCTTAATAATATCATACATTGATTTTCCGCTTTGTTCTGAGATTTGTGCAATATTATCTAAACTTGTTTTTCCTACTCCTCTTTTAGGTTCGTTTATAATTCTATTTAAACACTTAATTATCTGATGTATTATGTATTAATCTTAAATAAGCAATAATGTCTTTAATTTCTTTTCTTTCATAGAATTTTAGACCACCAACAATTTTATATGGTATATCTTCTCTTCTTAAAATATCTTCTATACTACGTGATTGTGAGTTCATTCTATAAAGAACCGCAAAATCTGAATATTTATAGTATTCTTCCATTTTTAAAGAATTTATTTGATTAATTATATATGTTGCTTCATCATATTCATCATTTCCACTATATATAGATGGTATATGTCCTTCGCCATTTTCTGTCCATAATTTTTTTTCATACTTTGTTTCATTATTTCTAATAACTTCATTTGCTGCATTTAATATACTTTGTGTACATCTATAATTTTGCTCTAATTTTATAATTCTTGTTCCAGGAAAATCTTTTTCAAAATTTAAAATATTAGTAATATCTGCACCTCTAAAAGAATAAATTCCTTGATCATTATCTCCTACAACTGTAATATTTCCATATTTTGATGCAAGAAGTGTTACAAGTGTAAATTGAGCTTTATTTGTATCTTGATATTCGTCTACTAAAACATATTTAAATCTGTTTGAGTAATATTCCAATAAATCTGGATTATCTAATAAAATTTTAATTGTAAAATTAATTATATCATCAAAATCTATTGCATTATTTTCTTTTAATCTTTTTTGATATATTTCATAAATTTCACCAATTTTTTCTTTTCTAAAATCATTTTTATATTTAGCCATATATTGGTCTGGTTCTAACATTTCATTTTTTGCATTAGAAATTTCATATAAAACAGCTCTATCCGTAAACATTTTATCATCAACTTTAAGTTCTTTTAGACATTCTTTTATTAATGTTCTTTGGTCTGATGTATCAAAAATTATAAAAGAATTATCAAATCCTATTCTATCTATATATTTTCTTAAAATTCTTACACAAATAGAGTGGAATGTTCCTATCCACATATCGTTTGCTACATCTCCTACTAAGTTCTCTACTCTTTGTTTCATTTCATTTGCTGCTTTGTTTGTAAATGTAATTGCAAGTATATTCCATGGTTTTACATTTTTTTTTGCATTAAATATGCAATTTTATGTGTTAATACTTTTGTTTTTCCACTTCCTGCACCTGCTATTACAAGGCTTGGACCTTCTGTATTTTCTACAGCTTCTCTTTGTTTATTATTTAATTCGCTTAATAAATCTTGCATGTTTATCTCCTCTTTTATTTCTGTAATTTTATTAACTATTTTATGAAATATATTTAATTATTTTTTTGTCTTTTTCTATCATTAGTATTTTTATTATAGACTTATATATTACATTTAAAAGAACTAATCTATAATATCATTAGTTTTTTAACTATTTTGTATTCTATCTATAATTTTATCTATACACATTTTTATTTCTTCTGCACAAGACAAAAATGTATCTAAATTATATCCCCATGGATCTTTTATATCATAATCTCTAATTTCACCTACACACTCTGCATATTCTTTCATTGTATACACCTTTTCTTTTACATCTGGATACATATGTATAACACTAATTTTATGCGAAATAGTTGCACATAAAATTAAATCCATTTCTAATATATTAGAGTTTGTAATATTAGTTGAACGATGATATTTTAAATCTATATCATTTATTTTCATTGCCTCAATTGCATTATATGAAGCAAGCTCCCCATTTTCTGCAAAAGTTCCTGATGAACATACTTCTATATCCAATCCGTCTCTTTTTAATTTCCTGTTTCATTATAACTTCAGCCATTGCACTTCTGCAAATGTTCCCTGTACATATAAACATTACCTTCATCAAAATTTCCCTTTCTTTGTCATTTTCCTCATTATAGCAACTATTTTTTTGAAATGCAATACGAAAATTTTACAGTAAAGATGGTTTGTTGCTCATTAATAGTATAATTCTTATAGGATATCATTGTTTATATTATTTTTTCTATCTAAATTCATTAATATGACATTACTAAAAAAGGATTATTAAATAACCTTTTTCAATTATAGTAAGGAAATTATATTAAACTTCTTTTAATTATAGTAAGAAAATTATTAATATTAATCTTTTTTATTATGACAAAAAAATTATTAATATTAATCCTTTTTTATTATAGTAAAGAAATCATTAACATTAATCTCTTTTTATTATGATTTAGAGACTTATTAATATTAAACTTTCTAAATTGTATTAAAGAAATTTCTTGCCATTAACTTTTTTAATGCTAAATAAAAAAATTATTAAAATTGACCTTTTAAATTGTAGTTGAAAAAATACCTAATATAAATCCAATAATATTTCCTATAGCATTCATCTTACCTTTATATAATTTATTAGATTCTGGTATTAATTCCCCCGATACAATATATAACATTGCCCCAGCTGCAAATGCAAGACATATAGCTATTATACTTTGAGATATGGTTCCTATTATTGCTCCAAAAAAAGCACCAATTCCAGTTGTTACTCCTGATAGAACTACATAAAATATTACTTTGCTTGTTTTTATTCCACCATTTTTCATAGGAACTGCCATTGATATTCCGCTCTGGTATATCATGAAGTAATATTGCAATTGCTAAAGAATATCCTAATTTCATTGAAGCTCCAAATCCAGAACCTATTGCTAACCCCTCAGGAAAATTGTGTATTGCAAGTCCTATACTTACAATGATGCCTGTTTTTAATAAGCTATTTTTACTTTTTAATATTGTGTTATTATTTTTGAATTTTTTCTCAACTAATAAATCACAAGCTATCATACATATAATCCCTAAAATAATTCCTAATAAAATATTATATATACTAGATATTTCTAAAGCTTCTGGTATAAGTTCAAAACATACAATTGATGTCATTAATCCAGATGCTAATGATAAAATAAAGCCTAAAAATTTTTTAGATTGCGTTTTTAAGAATACCCCTAAAATCCCACCAATTGTTGTTCCAAAAGTTCCAAAAAATAATCCTAATAATGTAGTTTTTAATAATTCATTCAAAATAAATACTCCTTTAAAATAAACTTTATATTAGTTTATTTTAAAAGAGTTATTTTATGAATTTTTTTATTATATATTTAGTCAATTTTTTCATTGTTGAAACTCTTTATTAACTTTGTGGCGATTTTTCCTAAACATAGCACTTGTAAAATATCATACAATATTTGAACAATAAAATGTTTTACAGATTAAATCCTCACAATTAATAATTTAACTATTTAATTATTTAATTAATCTTCATTTCCCTTTAATCTTTCAGCACGGTCTGCAGCAATTAAATTATCAATCATCTCATCTAAATTACCATTTAGAAAATCATCCATTTGATATATACTCATTCCTATTCTATGGTCTGTAATTCTTCCTTGAGGATAATTATATGTTCTTATTTTTTCACTTCTATCACCAGTTCCAACTTGACTTTTTCTTTCATTAGCAAGTTTTTCATCTCTTTCTTGTCTTTCTTTTTCGTAAAGTCTAGATTTTAATAATTTCATAGCATATTCTCTATTTTGTAATTGTGATCTTTCTGTTTGACATTCTGCAATAATACCTGTTGGAATATGAGTTAACCTTACGGCTGATGAGGTTTTATTAACATGTTGACCACCTGCACCAGATGCTCTATATACATCCATTTTTATATCTGCTGGATTTATTTCTATTTCTACATCTTCTACTACTGGTAGCACAGCAACAGTTGCTGCTGATGTATGTATTCTTCCACTACTTTCTGTATCTGGGACCCTTTGTACTCTATGTCCACCACTTTCAAATTTTAGTCTACTATATACACCTTTTCCTGTTACCATAAATGATATTTCTTTATATCCACCAAGTCCTGTTTCATTTTCATTTAATATGTCTATTTTCCAATGTTTTCTTTCTGCATACATTGAATACATTCTAAATAATGTTCCTGCAAATAAAGCTGCTTCTTCTCCTCCTGCTCCTGCTCTTATTTCACATATTATGTTTTTATCATCATCTGGGTCTTTTGGAATTAATAATATTTTTAATTCTTCTTCTATTTTTGGTAACTTTTCTTTTGCATCTAACATATCAGCTTCTGCAAGTTCTTTTAATTCTGGATCGTTTAGCATTTCTTTTGCTTCTTCTAGTTGATTTTGTGCTTTTTTATATTCTCTATATTTTTCTACAACTGGCTCTAATTCTGCATGTTCTTTCATAAATTCACGCCACTGACTTTGTTTAGAGATAATCTCAGGGTCACTAATTTTTCCGAGTTAACTCAATATATCTTTTCTCTACGTCTTCTAATTTTTGAAACATCTTATACTCTCCTCTTTTACATAATTTTCAAGTATTTCTATTATATACCAAAAACAGTATATTTTCAAGACATATAAAACATATTTTAAACCTATGTATAAATATTGGGTTACTATTCATAGCTTATTTAAAAGCACATACTAGCCTAGCTAATTGTTTGATATATATTTTAATTATCTAACTGTATTAAATTATAATTAATATTCATTTTATCCAAAATTTCTTTTTCCCTATTTGTACATGTAAATAAAACAATTTGATTTTCTTTAAAATTATCTATTAAAAATTTCAAAGTATTTTCTAATCTTTCATCATCATAATAAGCAAATGCCTCATCTAAAATAATTGGCATATATTCATTAGAAATTTCTTTTGCCATTGATAATCTTAAAGATAAATATAATTGTTCTATTGTACCCCCACTTAATTTTTCTGCAGATACATATTCTCCATTTGGTAATTCTACAATAATTCCCTCTTCATCATTAACTGTAACTTTTTTATATTTGCCATTAGAAATTTGCATTATGTTATCTGATAAATTCGATGTAAACTTAGGGGTAACACTATTTTTCATTTTTTCATATGCTTCCCCTAATAAAATTTTTGCAATATTTATCTTATCATTTTTTTCTTTTAATTCCTCATAATTTTGTTTTTCTATTTCTAATAATTCTTCAAAGTTAACTAAATCCTCTAAATTATTTATTATATTTTTTTTATTTAATTCTAATGTATTTAAATTTAATTCTTTTTGTCTAATTAAATTCTGAATATTCTCTATTACTTCATTAAAATCTATACAATTAAATAATATATTTAGTTCATCATTATCTATTTTATAAATATATTTATTTTTAATTTTTTGTTTTTCTATATTTATTTCTGTATTTATTTTTTGAGTTATTTTTTCTATTTCTTTTTTTGGTTCTTCATTATTTTTTTCTAATAATTTAATTTCATTTTCTAAATAATTTATTTCCTCATTTAATTCATAATTAATTTTATTTATCTTTTCTTTTATTTTTTTATTTT
>JAAGKN010000616.1_pt1 | contig 56729 bp, 57 predicted proteins | sample 6206371 | NCBI WGS metagenome assembly JAAGKN01 (sample SAMN11533720, study PRJNA540317) | gut metagenome | isolation source: fecal pellets from male and female animal of same cohort | host: Peromyscus leucopus | place: USA:CA | collected 2017
CTAATCAAACTAAACGGAAATTTAAAGCGGATTCACAAACCTTGCATAATCGGGATAAGTAACCGTCACCCAACCTGAATAATAGTTAAATCCCACCTCCATGCCAAGAGGCGTATAAAAGATTATCAATGAATTCTCATCATTAAGCAACTGGGTAATTTCCTGATCGGAATAATAATCCAGTGTGTCATTACTGCCATTCTGCTTCTCGGTTCTTTCTCTGAAATCAATGGAAAAGTCATCATTAATATTTAAAATCTGTGAATTGGTCATAGCCAGTCCGCTTTCCATATCAACATTAACCGAAATCACATAACTTTCAAACCATTCGTCATCCAGATATCCGTACTCTACGTAGGCTACGCTTAAGGTATTTTCATCCATATAGGTCACATAGCTTTCCACGTCAAACACAAACAGCATATCCTGACCCAATTCCTCTCCCACATATTCAAGATGATCAAGAACTGCTTGTATCTCCGCGTAAATAATATTGTTTACTCTCTCTTCTTTCTTTTTATCTTCACAAATCACCTTTGGGTAATTTCCGCCTGCCAGAGCATCATGATTTTCTTTTGCAAATTTTGTAAATTCTTCTATCCTGATCTGATAAGATAGGTCTTTGCTTATCTCATTGTGAAATTCATAATACTGACCGGACCCGGCATCGTATTCCTCATCCGGTTCCTGATTCTCCCACCAGTCTTCTTCATCAGGCAGATCATACTCCTTCGAATCTGATTCCGATGGATCATATATCGGAGCCTCAGTCCAAAGCTCTGTATCCTCGCCTGGGTCCTTATCCGTGCTATCCGTGCCGTATAAGAATTTGTCCATCATTCTTATACTTGCGGCTAATGGCCGCAGACTTGCATACGTGGAAACGATTAGAACAATGACGACACCGACTGTTCCACAAACCGTCGCAATAATTTTTTCCGGGGTCCATTTTTTGTTCATCAGCCTGCTCTCCCTTACTTTCCTTAAGAAAGACAATCCAAAAGCAGTTCAAGCGCCGCTTCCACTGCCTGGTTTCTCACTTCTCCTCTGTTCCCGCCAAAATGATTTTCCGTCACTGTCACTTTGCCGTCTATATAACACCCAATATATACAAGCCCCACCGGTTTTTGCGCAGTTCCGCCGTCTGGTCCGGCAATGCCGGTAACCCCTACCGCTGCCTGCGCACCGGAACGTTTTGCCGCTCCCTGCGCCATTTGTGCGGCAACCTGACTGCTCACCGCCCCGTAGCTGTAAAGCGCTTCCCTGCTTACTTCAAGCAGTCTGTGCTTTGCTTCATTTGCATAGGTTATATATCCTTCTTCAAAGACCTCTGACGATCCCGGTACATTCACCAATCTTCCGGCCAGCAATCCTCCCGTACAGGATTCCGCAAAAGATACCTTTATATGCCTGTCCTTTAAAAGGGAAACAATCTGCTCTTCCAAGGTTTGTTTCTTTTCCATATTATTTATTTTCCTTCATAACTTCTTTATTTTTAATAAGATAATCAATCAGGGAAACCACTGTAAGAATCACTGCAATCCACAAAATAATCTGTGTAAGCACATAAATTGCAGGTATATCAGCTATCAGGAGGCATACCGCAATCATCTGAAAGGTTGTCTTAAACTTTCCCCAATAGCTTGCCGCAATCACAACACCGTTATCCGATGCCACCAGACGAAAGCCGCTGATAATAAATTCCCTTGCAATGATGATAATCACCATCCATGCAGGAATCTTATCAAGTTCGATCAGACAGATCAGTGCGGCACACACAAGAAGTTTATCTGCCAGAGGGTCCATGAACTTCCCGAAATTTGTAACCAGATTGTATTTTCTGGCAATCTTTCCATCCAAAAGATCCGTCAAGCTTGCCAAAATAAAGATTGCCAAGGCTATCCACTTATCATAAGGGGTGATCGGTATTAAAAGAAATACAATAAAAAAGGGAATCATGATCACTCTCAGCATCGTAAGTTTATTGGGTAAATTCATCTTATCTCCTCCGTTCATACCTCTTCGGTAATTATTTCTCCGATTAAATCATATTCATTCGATCCGGTAACGATAACCCTTACCAGATCACCGCTTATCAGCTCCCTGTCCGCATGCAGAAACAGATAGCCGTCCACTGAAGGTGCATCTCGATAGGTTCTTGCCACATACACATCTTCATCCGGCATCCTGCCCTCAATCATCACCTCTAGGCTTTTCCCTGTCATGCGTCCTGCGGTTTCAAAAGCAATTTCCTGTTGAAGCTCCATGATCTCGTCCCGCCGATTCTGTTTAACCTCTTCCGGTATCTGATCCGGCATTTGTGCCGCCGGAGTGTCCTCCTCCGGGGAATAAGTAAATACCCCAAGCCTGTCAAACTCCATCTCATCCACAAACTCCATGGTAGCCTCATGGTCCTCATCGCTTTCCCCCGGAAATCCTGCAATCAGAGTGGTACGAATACAAATATCTGGAATCTCCTGCCGCAGGTGCCGAATCATATCACCGATCTGACGACTGTCCGTTCTTCTTCCCATCCGTTTCAATACCCTGTCACTTCCGCTTTGTATGGGAATATCAAGGTAATGACATATTTTTGTTTCTGTTTTTATCACTTGAATCAATTCCTCTGTAATCTCTTCCGGATAACAGTACAGAATCCGAATCCAGGAAAGCCCTTCTATCCTGCATAACGCTGTGAGCAGCTTGGGAAGTGCCTTTTCCTGGTAAAGGTCTGTTCCGTAAAGAGTAGTCTCCTGAGCTACCAGAATTAACTCCTTTACGCCGCCCTCTGCCAATGTCTGTGCTTCCTTCACAAGTTCATCCATGGGAATACTTCTATAATTCCCCCTTACCTTTGGAATAATGCAGTAAGTACAGTGCTTGTTGCACCCCTCCGCTATCTTTAAATAGGCATAATGACCGCCTGTGGTGACAACACGTTTTTGATTTCCTTGTATGGGTCTGTGAATACTTTCCAGATAATTTGCAGGTTTTCCCGCTAACACATCCTCCAAAGCCTTTACAACTGTATCAAGGGCTGTAGTTCCGAGAATCGCATCCACCTCCGGGATTTCCTTTTGTATTTCCGCGTGATAACGTTGAGCCAGGCATCCTGCCACAATCAGCGCTTTCACCTGTCCTGATTTTTTAAGTTCCGCCATTTCAAGAATCGTATTGATGCTCTCTTCTTTTGCGTCATTAATAAAGCAGCATGTATTAATCACTACCGCTTCCGCTTCCTGCTCATCATCTGTAAAGCTGTATCCTCTTTGTGCAAGCATGCCCAGCATCACTTCCGAGTCCACAAGATTCTTGTCACAGCCTAATGAAATAAATAAGACTTTCATTTCATACCCTTCCGTTAAGTCCTTCCTATCCCCTTAAGATTTTATCAAAAAGTCAAATACCCCGCAGCAGACTACGGGGTTCTTATACCTTCAGGTACGATGAACAAATATACTATTCTTCATCTGATAAGATTTTAATTTTTCCTTGATTTAATTCTTCAACAGCAACAGACAGCGGCTTGCTGACATTTTTCGTATTAATCAGTGGCTCTTCACCTGCAATGATCTGTCTTGCTCTTTTGGATGTTGCCATAACAATAGAATATCTGCTGTTGACTACAGGAGCCTCTCCCGGCTCAACCTCACTGTTTACTACTTTCATTAAATCAGAATAAGATGGATGTAACATAGTAAAACTCCTTTCTAAAAAGCCTTATTTACAGACTTCCAGTTCCTTTCTCATATTTTCAATAAACTCCTTATTTCTGATCGGAGCATCATGTGCTGCCTGAATCAATGCATGCATTCTGGGAACACATTCTTCAAGCCGGTCATTGATTATAATATACTCATACTCCTCAATTCCCTCTGCTTCCTCCGATGCGCGCTTTAATCTTTTGCCTATCACTTCAATACTTTCGGTGCCTCTGCCCATCAGACGTTTCTTTAGTTCACTCACATTGGGCGGCATCACAAAGAGCAACAGCGCTGTAGGAAATTTCTCCTTCACCTTAAGTGCACCCTGAATTTCAATTTCCAGAATTACATCCCGCCCTTTTTCAAGCTGCTTTTCCACGTATTCTTTGGGAGTTCCGTAATAATTGTCACAATAGCTGGCATACTCAATAAGCCCATCGTCGGCAATTGTCCTCTCGAATTCCTCTCTGCTGACAAAGAAATATTCTCTTCCTTCTTCCTCCCCGGGTCTGGGCCTTCTGGTGGTCATGGAAACAGAAAGCGCATAATTATCATAAGAATGCACCAGCTGTTTCATTAAAGTACCCTTCCCAGCTCCCGAAAAACCGGAAACTACTATCAATATTCCTTTACGTTTCATCTTCATTATCTCTGCTTTCTGCCTGTGCCCGCTGTGCAATCGTCTCCGGCAGAAGCGCCGAGAGAACCAATTGACTGTTTTCCATAACAAGCACCGCTTTGGTTCTTCTTCCCTGTGTAGCATCAATTGCTGTTCCGGCTTCTCTTGCCCTTTGCACCAGTCTTTTTACCGGTGCCGAATCAGGACTTACAATTGCAATAATCTTGCCGGAATTGACAATATTTCCAAATCCAATATGAATTAGTTTATTCACAAAATCCCTCTACTCAATATTCTGAATCTGTTCCCGAACCTTTTCTATTTCTGTCTTTAACTCAATTCCGCGATTGGAAACCTCAAGATCACTTGACTTTGACAGAATCGTGTTTGCCTCTCTATTCATTTCCTGGGCAATAAAATCAAGCTTTCGTCCAATGCTTCCACCTTGGATCAGCGTCTGCCTGGTAGCCTCAATGTGGCTGCGAAGTCTTACCAGTTCCTCATCCACACATACCCTGTCTGCAAAAATAGTAACCTCCGTCAGCAACCGATTCTCATCGATCTTAGTATCCTCCAAAAGATCACGAACCTTTTCCGTAAGCTTCTGCCGATACTCTGTTATGATCTGGGGTGAACGCTCTGAAATAAAATCCACATGGGTAAGCATATCATCCAGTTTAGCGATCAAGTCGTCCTTCAAATGCTCGCCTTCCCGAATTCTTGTTTCCACAAACCCTTGTGCCGCCCCCTTAAGAGCACGCTCCAACAGCTGCCAGAGCTGTTCCTCGTCTATAGTCTGTTCTTCCATAGAGAGTACCTCAGGATATCTGGAAAGCGCAGAAACTCTTACATCATTATCCAGAGAAAAATCATCCGCCATCTGCTTTAGATACTCCAGATACTCCGCTGCAAGCTCTTTATTGTACTTCACGCAGACATTCGATTCCGTATAATCCTCATAGGTAATAAAAAGGTCTACCTTTCCACGCTGAATGTAATTCTTCAATTCATTTCTGATCGCCGCTTCAAAGAAATTCAGCTTCTTAGGCATCTTAATATTCACATCCAGATACCGGTGGTTCACGGACTTCATCTCTACAGTAATTTTACGTCCCGTCTCCTGTATCTCACATCTGCCAAACCCTGTCATGCTCTTAATCATGGCAACCCTCCCGCTTTTGTACATACCTGTTTTTCATTATAGGCGAACTGTTTCAAAACGTCAAGGCGAATAAATCACACAGCACAAAAACCTGTAACAATTCAGCCGCACGGTTTGTTACGCAAACTTCACTGTTGTGAGAAATAAAAAGTTGCTATATAATGATAACGATTGAAAGGAGTTATTGTTATGGCATTCGACGGAATTACAATTGCAGCAGTTGCGAAAGAACTGAAGGATTCCCTGCTTGGAGGGCGGATCTCCAAAATTGCACAGCCTGAAAGCGATGAGCTGCTTTTTACCATAAAGACCACTGAAGAAGGCACTCGGAAGCTGCTTTTGTCCGCAAACGCTTCCCTGCCTCTGGTTTATCTGACTGAAAAAAACAAGCCCAGCCCTATGACAGCGCCAGGATTCTGCATGTTGCTTCGCAAGCATCTCCAAAACGGCAGAATTACCGATATTTCTCAGCCCGGACTGGAACGGATTCTTCATTTTCATATTGAACATCTGGATGAAATGGGAGATCTGAAATGCAAGCGGTTGGTTATTGAGTTGATGGGCAAGCACAGCAACATTATCTTTTTGGATGACAAGGATATGATCATTGACAGCATCAAACATATCTCCGGCATGGTCAGCTCTGTCCGTGAAGTACTTCCCGGACGAACCTATTTTATTCCGCTCACACAGGAAAAGAAAGATCCTCTTACCTTGGATCGTGCAATATTTCAAAGCACCATGACCGCCGGAAAGCTTCCCATATACAAGGCTCTTTACAGCTTTTATACCGGAATTTCTCCTTTTCTTGCACAAGAGATCTGTTACCGGGCCGGACTTGACGGTGATCTTTCCACTGCTGTGTTTACGGAAGATGCCCGGGGAACGCTGCTGCTTGAGCGGCTCTATAACATTTTTTCTTCCATGATGGAACAGGTAAAATCCGAAGCTTTTTCCCCTGTTATTGTCTATGAAAACGGAGAACCTGCCGAGTATGCAGCCCTCCCCGTCACGCTGTATAAGGAGGCGGAATGTAAGGAAATTTCTTCCGTCAGTTCCCTTTTGGAACAGTATTATGCCGAAAAAAGCACCCATACACGCATCCGCCAGAAATCGTCGGATTTGCGCAAGGTGGTTCAGACTGCCCTTGAGCGTAATATAAAAAAGTATGACCTTCAGCTCCGTCAGTTAAAGGATACCGAAAAAAAGGACAAATATCGGATCTACGGTGAGCTTTTAAATACCTACGGTTATGAGGTTCCTGCCGGTTCCAAGAAAACGGAAGCGCTTAATTATTATACCGGTGAAATGATTACGATTCCTCTTGATCCTCTTTTGACCCCTTCGGAAAATGCAAAAAAGTATTTTGATAAATATGGCAAACTGAAACGTACCGGAGAAGCACTTTCCAAACTGACGCTGGAAGTAAAAGAAGAGATCGATCATCTGGAATCTATTCAGACCTCCCTTGATATTGCACTGAAGGAAGAAGATCTCACGCAAATCCGCGAAGAATTGATTGCCAGCGGCTATATCCGCAGGCGGGGGCCTGTGAAAAAAATAAAAATAACCAGCTGTCCTTTTCACTATTTAAGCAGCGACGGATTTCATATCTATGTTGGTAAAAATAATTATCAAAATGATGAGCTTACCTTTAAATTTGCTACCGGCGGTGACTGGTGGTTTCATGCCAAAGGAATGCCCGGTTCTCACGTGATTGTCAAAACCGACGGCAAAGAGCTTCCCGACAGGACTTTTGAGGAGGCGGCAAGGCTGGCTGCCCACTATTCGAAGGCCCATGACCAAAACAAAGTGGAGGTTGATTACCTTCAAAGAAAAAACGTTAAAAAGCCCGGCGGAAGCAAACCCGGCTTTGTAGTCTACTATACCAATTATTCCATGGCAATTGATTCCGATATTTCCGGGATTACATTGATGGAGAATTAATGCATTAAGAGTTGGCTGCGTGCCTAATGGCACTGCCGCCAACTCTCTTTCGATACAGGGAAACCTTCCCTGTCCATTTTATTTTTGTTTTTACAGAGTTCCTCCGGTAAACAGATCCTTTACGTGATCAATCTCCTGCTGCGTGGCCTTTGCTGCCGGGACATAATAAGATTTCTCACGGGCAATCTTGTACAGTTCCTCCTGTGACTGTTCACAGGCATTTCGGAACTGCTTCAGGGTCTGCTTTAATTCCGAATTTTCTGTCTGAGCAATCATCTCTCCAAAGCGCACCAATTCTCCGTTTATTCCTGTTAACGTATCCGCTACCATTGTTTTTTCATTTAACTGCATCTTATTCTCCTCCATCTTCTACTGCAAAAATTTCATTAACTGATTTTTGTTTTCCATTGCCGATTTAGCACCTTTTTCAAAAAACTGCTTTACCTGCGAATCCGATGTGCTGGATGCATATTCTTTCATTTTGCAGTGGGTTACGTCATACCCGCCTATCAAGTGACGCAGATTCTGTAAATCAAGTTCTGATAAATTAGCCATAAAAATACCTCCTGAAATTTTATCTGTTTTACAAGTCAAGCTTATTATTTCCGGGAGGTACTTTCTTTATTCTTTATTTTTTAATCATCCAGCCAAAAATCCTCATCAGGTTTCTTTTTAACGGCTGACGTTTTTTTCTTTTTTCGCTTTTTCCTCTTAGCTTTCTGAGAAGCCGCCGGTTTTTCTTTGGGCATAATCCCGGTTTTCTTGGCAACTGCAATCAGTAAATAGCCTTTGGGCATACTCTTCAATTCATCTTCCGACACAGCCTTCCATCGAATAATCAAAATAAAATAAACTGCTGCTCCTATCACAACGGCAAAAGCAAGCGCAATGATGTTTATTTTTATCAGATAATAAATTCCCTGATAAATTCCGAAGGCAATTCCTCCCATTAGCGCCGCTGCAATAAACGGGCGGAGGAATGTCTTATCCACCTCCTGTCTGTAATTCAGGGCACGATGAACCACAATCTGATTCAACACACATAACAACAGGGCATAGATTACGGTAACAAACACATAATAATATAAGCTGTACTTTTCATTTAAATACAATTCCATAATAATCATCAGCACAGCATGAATTACCACCGCTGTGGATGCATTAATAATAGGGGCTTTCATTCTTCCCACCGACTGAAGAATCGCCTGAGTCAGCGTGGAAAGCGCATACAGCACCACTGTAACTGCCATGCAGGATAACAGGATTGATGCTAATTCCAGTGTATCCGGCTGATGAAAGATCACCATCATCACCGGTTTGGCCAAAACCCCGAGTCCCACCGCCGAAGGAATAGAAATCAGCATGGTAACTTTTACAGACTTTGCCACCTTATAGCGTACACTGGTAATATCTCCTTTTGCAAAATCACTGGATATACCGGGAATCAACGCTGTTGCCATGGCCGAAGCAAGTGCAATGGGAATATTGGCTATTTTGGTTCCTTTTGCCATTGCGCTTAAATCAGTGGCTACCACCGCCTCTTCCACATGACGCACCCCCATCATGATCTGCTGGTAAATCGTCTTGTCAAGGAAGTTGTTCACATTATAAATTCCGGTGCTCAAAATAAAAGGGGTCACTACCATAAGAATCATTTTGAAGATATCCTTGTAGGATTCATCTACATGACCAGTATCTCTCTCAATTCGTTTTTTAATGGTTTTGTGGTTCAATGCATAGATTCCTGCCATAAAAAGGAGGGCTGCCAGCACTCCCGCTCCTGTTCCGATCGTTCCTCCTGCCGCTCCATAGGATGCTCTGGTAGTCATATCCTGATCCGCCACTAATTGAACCAGCACATATGCCATGGCAATACTCATTCCTGCATTTACAAGCTGTTCCAGAATCTGCGAAATAGAAGTCTGAAGCATCGTTCTGTGAGCTTGGAAATATCCCCGCAGCACCCCCAGTATTCCACTCAAAAAGATGGTCGGTGCCAAAACACGCAGAGGCAGGATCGCACTATCCATCTTCACCAAAATACCTGCTCCGAAAAACACAAATAAGCTGGCAATACCACCGACTACCAGCACATAAATAAATGCACATTGGAAAATCCTGTGTGCATTTCGATATTCTCTTACTGCCAGCCTCTGAGCAATCACCTTGGATACCGCTGAGGGAATACTGTAGGATGATATCAACAGCACAATACTGTATGCAGCATATGCACTGTCATAATATCCAAATCCCTCATCTCCTATGATCGAAACCAGAGGCTTATTATACAGAAGACCAATGATGCGGACGATGATTCCGGCAAAAGCCAGAATCCCCGCCTGCATAATAAAACCGTCTCTCTTTTTTTTATTTGGCATTCCTGCTACGCTCCAAACCTTTATCCGATCAGCCAGTCATACATTTCCTGATATTTCGAAGCTGAAACCTGCCATGAAAAATCTGCTGCCATCGCGCGATCCACAATTTTGTTCCACTCACGCTTTTTGTCATAATAAATCTTTTCTGCATAACGGATGGTTGCTAACATTTCATGAGCATTATAGTTCACAAAGGAAAAACCGGTTCCGGTACTTTCATATTCATTATATGCCTGAACCGTATCTTTCAATCCTCCAGTTTCTCTTACAATAGGTACCGTGCCATATCTAAGACTCATCAACTGACTTAATCCACAAGGCTCAAACAACGAAGGCATCAAAAAGGCATCACTTGCCGCATAAATCTTATGGGACAATGCCTCCGAATAATAAATGTTGGCAGATACCTTGTCATTATATTTCCAGTCAAAATGACGGAACATATTTTCATAACGCTCTTCGCCGGTTCCCAGCACTACCAGCTGTATATTGTCCTGACAGAGTTCATCCATCATATAAGCGATCAAATCAAATCCTTTTTGGTCGGTTAACCTGGACACAACACCGATCATAAATTTTCGATCATCCTGATCAAGCCCCAGCTCTGCCTGAAGTGCGCGCTTGTTCTTAATTTTTTCTTTGCGGAAATTCACAGCATTATAATGATGCTCGATGTACTTATCTGTCTCCGGATTAAATTCATCGTAATCAATTCCGTTTACAATTCCCCGCAGGTCATTAGACCGTGCACACATCAGCCCATCCAGCTGTTCTCCGTAAAATTCTGTTTTGATCTCCTCCGCATAAGTCTGACTCACCGTTGTTATAGCATCCGCATAGACCAATCCTCCCTTAAGAAGATTTGCATCCTTAAACAGCTCCAGCTTGTCAGGCGTAAAGAAATAGGACGGAAGCCCCGTAATATCCTGAACCTCCTTCACGCCCCATTTCCCTTGGAATTTCAAGTTATGGATCGTCATTACCGACTTAATGCCACGATAAAATTCATTCCCCTGAAAACGCTCTTTCAAATACACCGGAATCAAGCCGGTCTGCCAGTCATGACAATGAATCAGATCCGGTCTGAAACCAATCACCGGCAGAATTGACAATGCCGCCTTGGAAAAGAACGCATACTTTTCAATTTCAAAAAGAGCATTATCACTATAGGGCTTAAAACCGTTAAAAAACATTTCATTATCAATAAAATAATACTTTACTCCGTCAACCTCCGCATACAGAACTCCCACATATTCATTCTTCCAATGGAAATCCATGTAAAATGAGGTCACAAAATTCATTTTATCCTTCATTTCCTGTGACATGCAGGTATATTTGGGAAGAATCACCCTCACATCAAAATACTGCTTATCGATACACTTGGGAAGTGAACCTACTACATCCGCAAGTCCGCCTGTCTTAATAAATGGAACTCCTTCTGATGCAACAAAAAGAATATTTTTCATCATATCCCTCCAAAATATAATATTATTTTATATTATACAACATACTTTCCTGCATTAAAAGAAGAATTTACAGCAAAATGGGAAATCCTACCTATACTGTAGACGAATTTTATCTGCAATCAAAGCAATAAATTCTGAATTAGTGGGTTTGCCCTTCCCAGTATTAATGGTATAACCAAACATTGCATCCAGTGTTTCCATTCTTCCACGATTCCATGCCACCTCAATTGCATGCCGAATAGCGCGTTCTACTCTGCTTGAGGTAGTTTGATATTTCCTCGCAATAGTAGGATAAAGCACTTTTGTAATAGATCCCAGCATTTCCGGGTCCTCCACAGACATTATGATCGCCTCCCTGAGATACTGATAACCCTTAATATGAGCTGGAACCCCTATCTCATGGATCATATCCGTCACATCTCTCTCCAGATCATGACCGGATAATATACTTTCCTCTTCTTTGCCGGATAACTCCATCTTTGCTCCTGTTTTCACGGAAGGTACGGTTATCATAATCTGAAATTCCCGCTCCATATGAATCAGATCGCCTAAAATCTTATATACCTTTTCTGCATCCTTAGTTGTTGTCAAATTTAGTTGTTCCATCATTATTCCCTTCCTTTTCACAAATTTTGATATAAATTTATTATAAGGAACATGAAATAGCAGTTCAACCATCATTCATCGCACAATTTTTCGTTAATCCCCATAGTTTTTGTAAAACTTCATCGAATCATCTGTATGTCATCTCGATTTTCAATCTACCATTTTTCGATCGAATTTGTGCATAACTTCCCGATATAAGAGGCATTGCCGGCGGCAAATGTCCCAAATCTGCATCCATAATAACCGGAACCTTATGTCTGCGCACAGTCGGAAGAACGGCCTCATACTGATCCAGCCCCATCATCTCCTGTCCGTGTATAAGCGGTCTTCCGATCAAAAACCCCTTTGTATACTCAAACCAGCCCGCCTGCTCCATCTGCCACATGGCTCTTCTGATGGCAAACACATTTAAATCACAGCTTTCCAAAAACCAGATAAATCCATCTTCTTTATACTTTTGAATGAAATCCTTCACCCGATCAAATCGAGTTCCCAGAAGATTTACCAGACAGTCCATACAACCGCCAATCAGTCTTCCCTCCATCTGACAGTCATCTGTTAATTCCAAATTTGTTTCTGTCTCCTTCCCTCTATTCCCCGGAATGTAAGAACGAATCCTTGTCTCTTCCGTACAATGATAAGGCATCAAAGGATGTTCCTCATCCTTAAGTCCTTCCTTTTCCCATTTATCGTAGCTCTCCAATACTCTCTTTTTTCCCATCAGAACATTCATGGCATCCAAAATCGCCTGATGCTGCGGTTCCATACCGAAGGCTGCCGCACAGGGGCCATAGATAGAAGCGGTATCACAAATCGTTGTCAATAAAAAAGTCATATTGGTGTTGTCGGAATACCCCATAAACCACTTGGGTTTCCCTTCCTTTATGATATTAAAATCTATGTACTCCAGAATCTCACACATCAATTCCCCGCCGCCACAGGAAATCAAGCAGTCATTATCTTTATCCAGATAATAGGTTTCCAATTCCTTTCCACAATTCTCCGGAGTACTGCTGATACCGATTCCATCCCCTGACAGACAGTTCGGTCCCAGCACTACCTTAAAGCCTTTCTCCTTCCATCTTTTCAGTGCATTCTCAAAAGCCGCCCTATATGGCTGTATGTTACACCCAAAGGACGGAGCTACAAACCCGATTGTTCCGTTTTCTTTTAAAAAATCAGGATACCTCATCTTTTTATTCCTTTCCTCTTGTTCTCATTAAAAATGAATCTCTATCATTCAAAAGACCCGCAGATCATTTGCTTACTGCGGGCCTTTTATATTTCTCATTTGATATATTCCTTTAACGTCCGGATACACTCTTTTACATCAATGGGCTTTGCAATATGTGCATTCATACCGCTTTCTATGCTTCTTTGTACGTCACCGGAAAATGCGTCCGCTGTCATTGCTATAATTGGAAGATCACTGTCTGATCGTTCCAAACTGCGAATCTCCTGCGTTGCCTCATAGCCATTCATAACCGGCATCCGAATATCCATCAAGATCGCATCATAATAACCAACCTCTGATGACACAAACTTATCCACACATTCTCTTCCGTTCACTGCCCATTCCAGTTCCAGTCCAAATTCACCCAGAATTGCCTCTGCTACCTCCCAGTTGATCTCAATGTCTTCTGCAAGAAGAATCTTCTTTCCTGCTAATGTAGCTTCTTCCTCTTCCTCGTGAACTTCCTCCGGTCTATACTCTTCCGTATACTGACTGAGACGAGCATACAAAGTCGATTTAAAAAGCGGCTTTCCAATAAACCCTTCAAACATCTCCGTAGCTGCCAGATCTTCCATTTCGCTCCAGTCATATGCGGATATCAGAAACACCGGAATATCCGCGCCGACTTTACTGCGAATTTCACGTATAACTTCCACCCCATCCATACCCGGCATTTTCCAATCAATTAAAGCAAAATGATAATCATCATCTGCCCAATGTCGTTCTTCAACCATGCTGACTGCCTTAGCGCTGTCTGTCGTCCACTCTGCATGAACCCCCAGCTCTTCCAGATTAGCAACTGCACTGAGACAAAGCTGTTCATTATCATCTACCACCAGAACATTCCATGGCGGGAGTTTCATATTCTGATCACTAATCTCTGCCTTTTTAAAATCGACTATAACATGGAAGGTTGTTCCCTTCCCCTTTTCGCTTTGAAGTTCAATGCTGCCTCCCATCAGTTCCACAATCGACTTAGTGATAGCCATGCCCAGACCTGTGCCGGTAGTCTTATGAACCTGCTCCGTCTCTTCTCTGGAAAAGCTTTCAAAAATCTTTTTCTGAAAATCCTCAGACATACCGATTCCTGAATCAGACACTTTAAAATGAGTTCTGACATAATCCTCTCCTTTCAAAGAGGACTCCTGCCACATATAAACATCAACCCGTCCCTTCTCCGGAGTAAATTTTACAGCATTTGAGAGAATGTTTAACAGAACCTGATTTAAACGGACTCCATCGCAGAAGACCTCTTCCGAAATAATATCCTGAATGAAAATGTCAAAATACTGTTCTCTCGCCTTTACCTGAGGCTGCATAATCGTCACAATGTCATCCATAATTTCTTTTAATGACATAGGCGCCATGCTTAAAGTCATTTTATGGCTTTCAATTTTGGACATATCAAGCACGTCATTAATAAGTCCCAACAAATGTTTACTGGAGAGTTTAATCTTATGTAGACATTCTTCCACTCGGAACATATCCTTTGTATTCTTAAGTGCAATCTCTGTCATTCCGATAATTGCATTCATCGGTGTACGAATATCATGACTCATACTGGACAAAAAATCACTTTTGGCATTATTGGCAATCATTGCCTCACGCCTTGCCGCTTCCAATTCCCGAAACTGATTTTGAGATAAACGGTAATACCAGATGAGAACCCCCGTCATCAAAGCCAGAATAATTGCCAAAATACTGATCATCGTCACAACCCGCATGCGGTCCAGTCTGGTAATATTGCTGCTGAGCACTCTCTCCGGCATCACTGTGAGCAAATACCAATCCTCTGTCTGATTGAGTTTTGAACAGTACAAAAGCCTTATTTCTCCGTCAATTTTAAATGTGGTCGAGTAATCCTCTCCGCTTTCGATTGACTCCTCAACCTCTTTTCTATAATCTGCCGGTGTCTTTCCTTTATAGGACTCAAAAGACCCCTCAATTCTGTCAAAATAATTATCCCTGTATGCATCTCCGTTCCGGATTACAAAATCACCTTCGCAGTTAATAATATGAGAATACATCTCATCCACGTTTTCCTGCAAAAAAAGGGCATCGTTTAACTGCTCCATAGGAGTTGCGGTTATAATGGCGGTTCCTCTTTTACCATTTGACATAAGATAATCTGATTTCCGTCCCAATAAAAGCATATTGTTTCCGTTTTCGTCAAATCCACGGGTTACAATATTGCCTTGCTCGTTAATTGTCATATCATCGCCGATAACCGTAGAAATACCATCACCATATAATTTTTCGTATTCGCCGTCACCGCCGTAGATCCCCAAATAAGCCAAGTCTATGATCTGTGCACTGTGCACCAGTCCCTCTATCTGTTCTTCCCTGCTTTCACCGCGATCTTCTGCCACATGCATGATAGCACTTTCGATCTGGCTCAGCTTAATATCAATAATTGCTGAAAATTTCTGCTGCACCTGCTCATTGACTGCGGACATATAATTAGCCCCCACATCATAAATGGTTTCATTAGTTCTTGAAGACATATAAAAAAGCAGGAAACAGAATAATGCAATGCAAATCACGATAACACTGGTAAGACTCTTCCAGAAAAAATTGATGATCTTCTTGTCCATACACCTATCACCTTCTATCAAGCATCCTGTATCATTTATCTTTTGTGGTCTTTTTCTGCTTTACTCAAAGCTGTTTCAAACACTTTAAGTATTTTGGGATTAAATGCTCCACATTCGCCATTATAAATCATGGACAATGCCGTCCCCTTATCAAAGCTCTTTTTGTATACCCTCTCCGATGTCAATGCATCGTACACATCCACAAGTGCCGCCACCTGCGCCCAGATAGATATTTCATCTCCCCGAAGGCCATCCGGGTATCCTCTCCCATCCCATTTTTCATGATGATGTCGGCAAATGTCATAGGCATAACTGTAAACTCCCGCATCCATAATATCCGGAATTTTACGTAAAATCTCGCATCCTTTCGTGGTATGCTGTTTCATGATTTCAAATTCTTCCTGCGTAAGTTTGCCCGGCTTATTTAAAATCTGATCCGGTATGGAAATCTTTCCGATGTCATGAAGGCATGCCGATGATGCAATCTTGTCAATCTCAGACTCCGGCATCCGATATTCATCATAGGTATCACTGACTTCTTTCATAAGTACTCCGGTCAAATAAGAAACCCGTTTTACATGCTCGCCGGACTCACAGTCACGGAATTCAATCACCGATGCCAGAACCTCTATCATGGACTTCATCAGTTCGCTGAGCCGTGCCACCTGCTTGTCAACAATCTTTTCCAGCTTATTCCGATGCTCATACAGTTCGATCACACTGTTAACCCTACACCGTAAAAATTGCGTCATAAAGGGTTTTGTAATTACGTCAATTGCCCCCAGATCATAACTCTGCATCAGCATATCCTCACTGTCTGCAGCCGTAATCATGAACACCGGTGTCTCTTCAATTCGCCCTGTCCGGTTCATCTCCTTTAATACATCAAGTCCATTGACCTCCGGCATAAGCAGATCCAAAAGCACTGCCGAAATATTTTCATTATGAGCCAGAATATCAATTGCTTCCGCACCCTTTCCGGTATCGATTATCTGATAAGTATCTTTAAAAATTTCTGCTAAAATCATCCGATTGATTTCAACATCATCAACAATTAATAGTGTTTTCTTGTCCGTTAATATCTCCGCTACAGCCACTGCAATATCTTTCCTTTCAATGCTTCTCATCAGCATGTAATTTCGAAAGAAATTTTACCATACAACGCCGAAAAAGTCAATGTTTGACTGTTGTCACGGTTATCGGTATAATAGAGCAAAATCCACCGGGAGGACAAATCCATGCAGCATAATTTATCGGAAGGCAGTGTTACCCGTTCCATGCTTCTTTTCGCATATCCCATGATTCTCGGAAATCTTCTGCAACAGTTTTACAACATTGCAGATACTCTCATCGTGGGCCGTTTTCTCGGTGCCAATGCTCTTGCCGCCGTAGGAGCTTCCTTTGCACTTATGACCTTTCTGACCTCTATCATCCTGGGACTGTGTATGGGAAGCGGAGCCGTTTTCTCCATGCTTTTCGGTGCAGGGCAGACGGAAGAGTTAAAAAATCATATTTTTATCTCTTTTCTTCTCACCGGTCTTATAGCAGTCTTAATCGAAGGACTGGCCCTTATTTTTATCAACCCGATCCTTTTATTTTTGCAAATTCCCGAAGACCTGGTATTTCAGACCGGAAGCTATCTGGAAATTATTTTTTACGGAATCCTTTTTACCTTTCTGTATAACTTTTTTGCCTCCCTGTCCCGTTCCATCGGAAATTCCGTGATTCCGCTGATCTTCCTTGCACTCTCCGCTGTTTTAAATATCCTTCTGGACCTTTTATTAATCCTTGTATTCCCTATGGGTGTTGCGGGAGCCGCTTTTGCTACAATTTGTTCTCAGGGTATCTCGGCGCTCCTTATGATCCTGTACTGTATTCGGAAGATTCCTCTGCTTCGTCTTAAAAAAAGTCATTTGCACGTAAGTCGAAGCTCTCTTCTGCGGATCACACAATATTCTTTCCTTACCTGCATTCAGCAATCTGTCATGAATTTCGGTATTCTGATGATCCAAGGACTTGTCAACAGCTTCGGCGTTACCGTTATGGCTGCCTTTGCCGCCGCCGTAAAGATTGATGCCTTTGCCTATATGCCGGTTCAGGATTTTGGGAATGCGTTTTCTACTTTTATTGCTCAAAATTACGGAGCAGGCAAAAAAGAGCGTATCCGTCTGGGAGTACGCTCGGCTGTACTTATTTCCGCCACCTTCAGCTTATTGATTTCCTTTGTCGTATTTGTTTTTGCAAGAGAATTTATGCTTTTATTTGTCAAGCCTGATGAGACTCAGATTATCGCTATCGGTGTTCAATATCTCCGGATCGAAGGCGCCTGCTACTGCGGCATCGGCTGCCTGTTCCTTCTCTATGGCCTGTTCCGGGGACTGGGACGTCCCGGCATTTCCGTTATCCTCACTGTTATCTCCCTAGGGACCCGGGTCCTTTTAGCTTATCTCCTTGCTCCGATTCCAGCCATAGGCCTGCCCGGTATCTGGTGGGCAATTCCTATCGGATGGTTTCTTGCTGATGCATGTGGAATTTTATTTTATCTACACACAAAAAAAATTTAGATTAAACGTTTAATGCATCAGCATCTCCTCAATAAAAATTCCGTATCCCTTGGTAGGGTCCTGTACCAAAACATGGGTCACTGCTCCGATCAGCTTCCCGTTTTGAATGATAGGGCTTCCGCTCATCCCCTGTACAATGCCTCCCGTAACGGCAAGAAGTTCCGGGTCCGTAATCTTAACCACAATTCCTCGATTAATGTTGTCATTTTCCAGATTAATATCCACGATCTCCACATCATAAATTTCCGTTTCCCCTCCCAAGGAACAGATAATCTGTGCTTCACCTTTTTCAATTTCCTGCTTTAATCCCAGCGGAAGATAGTCATAAACCGCACTCTGTTCCGTCTCCGGCGTACAGATCCCAAAAATCCCCTTTGCCGTATTATCGATAATGCTTCCCATAATGTTTTTATCATCATACTCAATGAATCCGGTGAGTTCACCCGGAGCCCCGGTGCTGCCTCGTGTAATTCCAATAATTTCTGTATGATAAAGGGTTCCCTTGGACAGGCTCATAAGAGTTCCGGTATCAATATCATTGATCCCATGTCCCAATGCACCGAAACAGCCGTTTTCATCCATATAAGTCATTGTCCCTACCCCCTGTGCATTATCCCGGACCCATATTCCCATTTTATATTCTCCGCTTTTATTTTGCTCCGGCCGTGCCTTGATTTCAAGAATGGACTCTCCCCTTTGAAGAGTAAAAAATAATTCCTGCCCTTCGCAGTGGTCGATCATATCTACCAGTTCCTTCTTTTCATTAATTTCCCGGTCATTAATCTCCAAAATATAATCCCCGGTCTGAAAAACATACTTCCCTGGACTGAAAATCTGCCCGTTCTCTCCTTCAAATTCCCCGATTCCCACAATAAGCACTCCTTTTGTCTTCACATAAATCCCAATGGGAATTCCTGCAGGTTTCAAGCGAATATCTTGTATAACTTCAACATCGACCTCTTTAAGAGGTATCATTCCAAACAGCTTCAGATGCAGCTTATACCTGTCCACCTGATTTGCCTTGACTACCACCGTCCTCCCAAGATCAACATGAAGGCTCTGCTGCACATTGGTATTTTGCCCGGTACCGCTGCTTGTTTCTACTGCCTCCCGATACAATTCACCGGAAGCGGGCACACGAAAATCCAGCGTCTGATCCAGCCCTGCCTTGATCATAATAGTAGACGGGACACTACTCCACATGGAATAATAAAGGGAGGCAAATACTGCAACAACACCTGCGGAAAGCAGAAAATATAAAGTTTTTTTATAGATACGCCATCGAATACTCAGTGACTTTACCTGTTCTTTCACAAAATTCACATCCTTTTTACCGCTTTATCCTTATATAGTAAACAGCAATTTTTAATGTTGCTGACTATAAAAAAAGAGACATACATTTGCGTACATCTCCCTTAGTATGTGAAAATATGAAAGAATCATTCTAAAAATTTAAGTAAAAATACCGGTATGGCATTTTAAATAATTATTACTTCACCGCCTTAGCATTTTCTTTCATTTCCCTTGCATTTTCAAGTACTGCTTTTGTTATCTCCCCGCTTCCTAACAGTCTGGCAAGCTCATTCAGGCTTTCCTCCTCAGAAAGTTTTCTGATTCCGGTCACCGTCCGTTCTTTGCTAAGTCCTTTTTCAATCAAAAAATGGCCGTCTGCCATGGAAGCAATCTGTGCCAGATGCGTAATACAGATAATCTGATGACTGCCAGAAAGCTTTCCTAATTTTTCGGCAACTCTCCACGCAGTTTTTCCGCTGATTCCGGTATCTATCTCATCAAAAATCAGCGTATCCGTCTCATCACGATCCGCAAACACTGTCTTAAAGGCCAGCATAATGCGGGAAAGCTCCCCACCGCTGGCAATCTGCCACAAGGGTCTTACCGCCTCTCCGGGATTGGTCGAAATCAGAAATTCTACCTGATCGTATCCATCCTGAGTAAAATGATCCTCCATGGGCATAACGGAAATATCAAATTTCACATCCTGAAAATTCAAATCTTCCATTGCTTCTCTCAGTTTAGACGAAAGCGGAACCGCCGCTTTTTGCCGAAGCCCCGATAATTCTTCGCAAAAAGAGAGAATTTCTTCCCTGCAGCACTCTGACCTTTTTCTGAGCTGATCCATATATTCCTCAAAATGGCTCAATTGCTCTAATTCCCTGCTCTTTTCCTCGGCGGCAGATAAGACTGCTTCTATGGTATTTCCATATTTATTTTTGAGGTGATTGATCACGTTCAGACGCTCTTCCAATGCTGCAAATTCCTCACCGTCAAATTCAAGGCTATCCTGATAGTCTGCCACGGAACGGTTAAAATCATTCAAAAGATTATCAATATCCGTAAGCTGGTCAATAAGCGGATCTATTTCCTCGTCCACACCTCTTAATGACTTAAGCTCGCGAAGAGCATACCCTGTTGCTGCTCCGGCACTGTTCCCCTCTTCATATCCTGTAAGTCCGTACACCAATCCGATTACTTCTTTCATTTTGCGGGAATTGATCATTTTGCGGTATTTCTTTTCGGTCTGCTCATCTTCGGAAGGGGTAAGCATTGCTGCTTCAATCTCCTGAACCTCAAATTCTAAAAGACGAAGCTTTCCCTCTCGTTCTTTTTCGTCCAAGCTCTGCCTGTCCAGTTCTTCCTGGATTTTTTTGTAGTCACCGATAAGCCCCTTCAGCTTATTCTGAATGTTTTCTGCTTCCTCTCCCACATAAGCATCCAGCATCTTCCGATAAGAGGAAGGTTTCAGCAGGGACTGATGCTCATGCTGTCCGTAAAGATCCAAAAGGCAGGGCGCAAGTTTCTTTAACTGAGAGGCGGAAACACTTTCACCGCATACCCGGCAGGTGCTCTTCCCCGGCATGATTTTTCGTTGGAGGATAAGCATATTTCCCTCTTCAAGAGGCAGTTCCATCTCACGAACCTGTCTGCACTGCTGTTCATTTAGGGAAAAGCTCAGTTCAATCAACGCATACTCTGCTCCGGCCCTGATATAATCCTTATCCGCCTTTGCGCCAAGAGCAAGATTGATGGAACCGATAATAACGGATTTTCCTGCGCCGGTTTCTCCGGTAAGAATATTCATTCCCTCACCAAAGGTCACTTCCTGTTCATCAATCAGCGCAAGATTCTTTACATGTAAATTTTCAAGCATAAATTATGCCCCTTTCCGTACATTTCCTAAAGCGCCTTCAATCCTTAATTGCCCTGCGCAGCTTATCCATCACTACCTGTGTATCCTCTACAGTTCTCACTGCCATCATAATGGTATCATCTCCGGCGATGGAGCCTACAATCTCCTTAAACTTCAGGGCGTCTATCGCAGCGGCCACCGCCATTGCCATACCGGATACCGTTTTGATCACCAGAATGTTCTGAGCCATATCCATGGAAACAAATCCGTCCTTAAGAACACGGATGTATTTATCTCCCAGATGTCTGTCATCATGCTCCAAAATGGTATACATCTGATGTCCATCCCCCAGAGGAATCTTGGAGAGCTTTAATTCTCTGATGTCTCTTGAAACGGTTGCCTGAGTCACTGCATACCCTGCCGCCGTCAGTTTATCCGCTAATTCCTCCTGTGTTTCTATCTGATACTGTTCTACCAACTCTTTGATTTTTTGATGTCTGCTCTTTTTCATAACTACTTCCTAATCACTCATTTTTTTGTGCAGGGCTTCCAAAAAGCTCATCTGACTGAGTTTAATGATCCCTGTAGTCTTTCGGGATTTTTTGATTTCAACCCGATCTCCCGCCCGAAGCGGTATTTTATGACTTCCGTCAAAAATCGCCTCCACTGTCTGTCCTTCTTCTCCGCGCCCGGATTCAATCTCTATCATCACCCGGTCCTCCGGTGCAAGAACAATGCTTCTGCTCTGCATGGAATGAGGACAGATTGGGGAAAGCAAAATCAGATTTGCCCCCGGCTCTACAATAGGTCCCCCTGCTGAAAGACTATATCCCGTGGAACCTGTGGGGGTTGCCACAATCACCCCGTCTGCATGATATCTGTGCAGGAGCTGTCCGTTAACATATATATTAAAATTAATGATCTGCAAAGAACCCTTTCGGGTGATAACAATATCATTAAGCGCCCGTGCCTCTTCCCGGCGTGGTGTGCCTGTGGGGCCTGTCCCGTAAAGCATCATTCGGTTCTCAATTTCATATTCATCCTGAATCAGACGGTCCAGCGCCGAAGCTGTCTCTGCCACACTGACCTCTGCCAGAAATCCGAGAGTACCCAGGTTGATTCCCAAAAAGGGAATATCCATATCCACTAGGTCTGCTGCTGCCTGCAAAAGTGTTCCGTCGCCTCCTAGCACAATCACACATTCCGTCCTGTCATCTACTTTGGACCGATCCGTGTAGCCGTCCTGCTTTTTATTGTCACCCCCCGTATCAATGATACAGGTTTTTCCCTGTTTTATCAGATAATCCCTGATAAAATATGTGACCTTCAAGTCTGCGTCTTTTGCCGGATTGGTTATCACATAAAAATGATCCATTACTCGCTCCGTTCTATTATCCGTCAAGATCTCCGTGGGCATTCTTTACGGTCCGGCTGATCAGACTGCTTACCGCTTCCCGGCAGGAATACCCTTCGCCGCTTTCCATAATTCTGCTTAATTCTTCCTGGGCAGATGCCTCTGTCGCATCCTGAGTCTGCTGCATCCTTTCCGGGTTTTTGCGGATGTGAAGCAAATACTCAATATTTCCTTCCGGTCCCTTGATAGGTGAATAATCCAGGTGAAGAATATCAAAGCCCAGATAATCCGCAAAATCCATAATTTTACGGATCACTTCCTCATGCACGGATTCATCTCTGACTACACCCTTTTTGCCTACCTTTTCTCTACCTGCTTCAAACTGCGGTTTGATCAGGCACACCATTTCTCCATCAGGCTTAAGTAATGCCCGGGCCGGAAGCAGAATCTTGGTAAGCGAAATAAAAGAAACATCCACCGAAGCAAAATCCAACTGATCTGCTATATCCTCCGGGAGCATATATCTAAAATTTGTTTTTTCCATGCACACTACACGCTCGTCGTTTCGCAGCTTCCAGTCCAATTGTCCATGCCCTACATCCACTGCATATACCTTCTGTGCTCCGTTTTGAAGCATACAGTCTGTAAACCCTCCGGTGGATGCACCGATATCCATACAGACTGCTTTTTCCAGATTCAGCCCCAGCTCATGAACTGCCTTTTCCAGCTTCAGACCTCCGCGGCTGACATATTTCAGAGTCTTTCCTTTTACGGTAATTTCCACCTTATCCGGATCAAAAACAGTTCCTGCCTTATCCTCCCTCTGCCCATCTACAAACACATTTCCCGACATGATGATCGTCTTTGCCTTTTCCCTCGAGGGCGCATACCCTTCCCTGACAAGCAGAATATCCAATCGTTCTTTCATATCAGCCTTCCATTTCCTTTTTGATCCGGTCTGTAATGGTCTGCTCGTCAATACCGATTTCTTTTTCCAAAGCCTCCACATTTCCGTGCTCCACGTATTCGTCCGGTATTGCAACCCGCAAAAGCGGTGTCTGCTTGCCGAAACGATCCAGAACTTCCCGGACCTTCTCCCCATAACCGCCACTTGCCACATTTTCTTCCATAGACACTAAAATCCTATGACCGTCTGCTGCCCGGCAGATCGCCTCCTCATCGATGGGCTTTACAAATCTGGCGTTGACAATACTACATGCATATCCGTCTGCCTTGAGTTTTTCCCGGACAGCCTCTGCTTTCTTTACCATGCTTCCCACAGCCAGAAGGCAGATCTCACTTTCCTCGCAGATCACTTCCGCCTTTCCCATCTCAATAGGCGCCCGGTATTCCCGAAGTCCGGAATAAGCCTCTCCTCTCGGATACCGAACCGCTATGGGCACTTCATTTGCAAGAGCAAATTTCAGCATATCCGAAAGCTCCCATTTATTTTTGGGCGCCATAATATGCATACCAGGTATAGAAGATAAATAAGACAAATCAAAAATTCCCTGATGAGTCTCTCCATCACTACCCACAAGCCCTGCCCGGTCAATGGCAAAGATAACCGGCAGATTCTGAATGCATACATCATGAAGTATCTGATCATACGCTCTCTGTAAAAAAGAGGAATAAATAGCAACTACCGGCCTCAGACCTCCCGCCGCCAATCCGGCTGCAAATGTAACTGCATGTTCCTCTGCAATTCCTACATCAAAGAACCGTTCCGGATACATATTCCGAAAACGTTTTAATCCGGTGCCGTCAGGCATTGCCGCCGTAATTCCGATCACCCTCTCATCTCTTGCCCCCAGCTTTGTCATAACTGTAGAAAAAATATCCGTGTAATTTGCCGTTGTTCTCGGCTTGCTTGGAAGTCCCGTCTCGATCTCAAAGGGCTCCGCTCCATGAAACCGTGCCGGATGCCGCTCCGCCGGTCCGTATCCTCTTCCCTTTTCGGTGATTACATGGACAATGACCGCCTTGCGAATTCTCTTTGCCTCTTGAAGAACACGGAGTATTTCCGTGATATTATGTCCATCCACAGGTCCCAGATACGTCACTCCAATATCCTCAAAGAACATTCCCGGAACTACCAAATGTTTAAAACTGCTCTTAGCCTTACGGATGCTCTCAACTACCTTTTCCCCGCGGGGAATATCCTTCAGAGTATTATAAACCCCTTCCTTAATATCCAGATATGCGTTTGCTGTCCGTACATTATTTAAGTATTTTGATACACCGCCTACATTTTCGGAAATAGACATATTATTATCATTGAGCACAATAATATAATTGGTCTCCAGCTTTGCTGCATTGTTTAATGCCTCGTATGCCATTCCTCCCGTAAGCGATCCATCCCCGATTACGGAAACCACTGTATTAGTCTCTCCTTTAATATCTCTTGCTTTCACAAGCCCCAGACCTGCCGATATGGACGTGGAACTGTGCCCGGTATCAAAACAGTCGCAATCGCTTTCCTTTCTTTTGGGGAACCCGCTCATGCCGCCAAATTTGCGAAGATTTTCAAAGCCCTCTCTTCTGCCTGTTAAAAGCTTATGGGTATAGGACTGATGCCCCACATCCCAGATCAGCTTATCCTTGGGCAGATCCAAGAATAAATGGAGCGCCATGGTAAGCTCCACGGCCCCCAGATTAGATCCCAGATGTCCTCCTGTTTTTGAGATCTTCTCAATCAAAAACTCTCTGATCTCCCGGGCAAGCTCCTGGTATTCTGCAGGATTTAAATTCTTAATATCTCCGACTTTTTTTATCTTGTCAAGCAACATGTTAAAACCTTCTTTTCTTCCGTTTTGCTGTTAATGGTTCGGTTATTTTTCTCTGGTTATTAATGATTCCACCAGATGAATTAAAAACTCATTCCTGTTTTCATAGGAACTTAAGATTTCCAATGCCTCCGCAGACAGCCTGCGTACCTCCTCCCGGGACTTTTCCAGTCCGTGAAGGGTCACATAGGTAAGCTTCTGATTTTTCTCGTCACTTCCCACCGGCTTCCCTAAAACTTCCGAGTTACCGGTAACATCCAAAATGTCATCCTGTATCTGAAAAGCAATTCCTATATTATAAGCTGCATGCTCCATCTTTTCTACGTCGGAAGCATCGGCTCCTGCAAGAATGGCACCAATCATCAATGCCGCCTGAATCAATGCTGCCGTCTTATTCTCGTGGATAAAAAGGAGCATCTCTTCCGTTACCTGCGCTCCCGACTCCGCCATAATGTCAGCAGTCTGTCCGCCGATCATGCCGTAAATTCCTGATTTCCTGCCGAGAACACGGATGGCACATGCTGCTCGTATAAACTCCTTATCGGTTCTGGCAAGATCAAAAGCACCGGCTGCCGTTTCAAAGGCTAGATTTAACAACCCGTCGCCTGCCAATACCGCCATGCCGTCCCCGAAAACCTTCCATGTGGTTTCCCGTCCCCTGCGGTATTCGTCATTATCCATAGCAGGAAGATCATCGTGCACCAGAGAATAGTTATGGATCATTTCAAGCGCTGCCATAAAAGGTTCCACCAGCTCTCCCTGCCCTCCAAAAAGAAGATAACTCTCCTCCAGCAATATGGGACGCAGTCTCTTACCTCCTGCCAGTACACTATAGTTCATTGCTTTCAGAACCTGTTTCTGATATCCTGTCTCCGCAGGCATATACTTACTAAGCACCGCTTCTGCCCTTTTTGTTTTTGCTTCCAGTACTTCATTAAAATTCATTACTTTCTCCATCCTCATTTAGAACCAATACCTGTTTTTCCACTTTATCAATTGCCTGATTACACTTCTTTAGAAGCTCCATACCTTCCTTGTAAATCTGAAAAGATTTTTCCAGAGAAATATCCTCCTGTTCCAAAGCGGATACCGTCTCTTCCAATTTAGAAAATGCCTCTTCCAGATTCAGATTTTCTTCCTGCATATTATCCTTCTCCTGTCTCTTGGTCCGCCTGCCATTTTCCGGTAACGGACGCCTCCAGCATACCATTTTTTACATAAATGCGGACCTTCTCTCCCAACGACACCTTATTAATATCCGTAACCGTCCTTCCCTGTCTATCCGCAACATAGGAGTATCCCTGATTCAGCTTGTCCAATGGAGATAATCCCTTCAGCCGTTCAATATAAACTGCCATTCGATGCTTGCTCAGTATTATTTTATTTTTCATTGCCGCTGTCAGCTTATCCTCAAAGCTCATGAGTATATTTCGTCTTTCACGTATCCTGCCCATGGGGCTGTTCATTTTCAGCCTTGTTCCCAATACTTTTAAGGATTCCTTCTCGTAGCGCAGACGTCCCTGCATCTGCCGAAGAAGTGCCGCCTTTATAGATTCCATCCTTGCAAATGTCTGGATCACATCATAGACAGCCAACTCCGCCGCTGCCGACGGAGTTGGGGCACGAAGGTCCGATACAAAATCAATCATCGTAGTATCTGTCTCATGTCCCACCGCAGAAATAATGGGAACTCCACAGTCAAAAACAGCCTGTGCCACAGCCTCCTCGTTAAAGGCCCATAGATCCTCTATGGAACCTCCGCCGCGTCCTACAATTATCACATCCACCTGTTTTTCTTCCAGCATTTTGATTCCCTGAATAATACTGAACGCCGCACCATCCCCCTGCACCACTGCCGGATACAGCAGAATCTGAACATAAGGATTTCGTCTTGAGGTGATATTAATAATGTCACGGACTGCTGCACCGGTAGGCGCTGTCACAACGCCAAGTGTCCTCACATATTTCGGGATCGGTTTTTTGTACCCGGCATCAAACATTCCCTGCTCTTCAAGCTTTCTTTTCAACCGCTCAAACTGTTCAAAAAGAGCACCCTCTCCATCCGGCTTGATGGATTTGGCATATAATTGATATTTCCCGTCACGCTCATATACGTCAATCGCTCCCCGGACAATAACCTGCATCCCTTCCGCCAGCCGAAAGGAAAGTCCGGAGCGGTTCCCTGCAAACATCACACAGGCGATCGTTCCCTTTCCATCCTTTAACGTAAAATAAATATGTCCGGAGGAATGATACTTACAGTTACTGACCTCTCCTTTTACGGAAAGCTCCTGCAGCAAAAAATCCTGCTCGAACATATTTTTAATGTATGAATTTACCTGTCCAACTGTATAAACATTCTGCATATTTTACCTGCCTATGCAAATTTGGCAAGAACACCATTAATAAACGCCGGTGAGGAATCCTGTCCAAACTTTTTTGCAAGTTCTACCGCTTCATTGATTGCAACACCGGTAGGAACCTCTTCATCATACCGTATCTCATAGATCGCAAGCCGCAGGATTGTCAAATCCACCTTTCCCATACGATCCGTGGACCAGCCTTTGGCCTTTTGATTTAAATCCGCATCAATCTCTTCTAACCGTTCCACAATCTTTTCGAATTTATCTCCGATCTGAGAGTTATCCTCCTCATTGGCATGATTTTCCTCATCAGCAAAGAAAAATGCCTCCTGCTGTTCCATCTCTTCTTTAGGATTGAATTCCACCCTGAAAAGAAGTTTAAAAATCTGCTCTCGTAGTTCTCTTCTGCTCATGAATGCCACCTATATTATCTGTCTTTGATCATGTTTACACCGGCAATTCGCACATCCACATCCGACACTTCAAGTCCGGTCATATTTTCTACTGTTGTTTTTACCTTTTCCTGCACCTTCTGTGAAACCACGGGAATATTGTATCCGTATTCGATAATAAGCGCCAATTCCGTTTTTACTCTCTTACCTAACACCTCAACCTTTACACCCTTTGCAAGATTCTTAACCCCCATCTTACTCAGCAGTTCATTACTGATATTTCCTGCCATAGCAGATACGCCTTCCACCTCTGTTGCTGCAAGACCTGCAATCATTGCCACAACATCATCTGCAATTTTTACAGTTCCGAGATTCTCATCTTCCTGCAAAGTATAGGTGTTCTGTTCATACGTTTTTTCCATGATAATATCCCTTTCTTTTCTTCCCACAGTATTCTGCGGGGAATTGACTGCAAGCCTCATTCATGATAATCATATCAAAATTTAGCCGTTTTGCCTAGTCCTATTCTACAGCCAGAAACTGAGGCTCAACTGTTCCTCATTCTCTGCATAGGAAACGGTTCCCCCTTGAGTATTCAGATAACGGAATATTTTCTGATCTGCGATAAGATGCTCCGTCATCTCATAATAAGTCTGCTCATCCGCACATTTTAAAGTAATATAACTGCTTTCTTTCTCATAAGCCTCCAAAAAGACCTGCTCCAACATCTCTTTGTCCACCTGGGTAAAGTACAATCCTTCCCGCACGTAATAATTATCCTCCATAGCACTGCACACAGGAATATCCACAATGGAATCAATGGTGTGAGTCTTTTCCAGCTGCTGTGTTGTAACACACAGATAATCATAATTGATGGGCGGGATACTTCCTGCCACTTCGCTGCTCCCCCCTACCATCTGATAGGAGGCATCTCCCCATGTAGTATCTACAAAATAATAATTTTCATCAAGCCGCACCAGATTCCATGCATGTCCCTCTCCGCCGGAAACTCTTCCCATAATCAGAGTTGCTTCAATTCCTGCACTGTTTAAAAGATATTCTGTTGCTTTTGCATATCCCTGGCAGACGCTCTTTCGATGAATAAACACGGAACAAATATTCTGATTATCCGGCGCCTGTGCATCATACTCTGTTTCCCTGATAATATACTCATAAATATACTTCACTCTTCCATAATCATCCAGAGCCGGGTCCATTCCCCACATGCATTCCGCAACATAAAGGTTAATCTGCTCCTGACGATCTGCCGCCTCTGCACTGGTCATATTGTAAGCCCCGGAAAAAGTGATTTTCTTTACCACATCCCCCAGAGTATATCTGGTAAAGGTATATCCATCCACATAGAAAATCTCCGGATGGTCATTGAGCACACTTTGGAATGCCCGCTCGATATGAGCCGTGTCCGTGCTCCGAAGCGCAATTCCCTCTCCAAACTGTTTTAAAATACTCAGAATTTCCACGTAGGCTGTCTGCTCTTCTTCACTGAGTCTTTCGTAATGAAAAAGCCCTTTCTGCTGATCCTTCAAAAACAGGATCTCCTCCTCGGGAACTCCCGGAATGCTGTCTACATCTTCGTTTCCAATCTCCTTGGGCACTCCCTGGTTCCAAGTGAAATTTTCAGGTGAGGGCTGAGGTGTCTGCATGGTCTGTGCCTTTATTTCTTCCAGATCAGCTTCCTGTTTATTTAATTGTTCTTCTCTCTCCTGCCTGTCTGATTCCTCCTGCCCGGAATTTTGTGCGCATCCTGAAAGCAGCAGTAACATCAATATACCTACAAGCAGTATTTTCCGTTTCATCTTCATTTAACCACGTCCAAATTCGGAAAGAATCAATCCCTCATTTCGATTCAGCGTCATGCCTACACTCCATGCATTGACAAACAATAACAAGGGATTTCCTTTTAAATCCTTTATTTTTTTCATGTCGGAAGTACCCGTCAGCTTACTCAAATCAATCTCTTTATTTTCAATCCAGCGAATATGTTCATAGGGCAACGGCTCCAATTTAATTTCCACATTATATTCATTTTCCAGACGGTATTTAAGCACATCAAACTGCAGCACGCCCACCACACCTACAATGATCTCTTCCATACCGGTATTAAACTCCTGGAAAATCTGGATAGCGCCCTCCTGGGCAATCTGGGTGATTCCTTTGACAAACTGCTTCCTCTTCATGGTATCCATCTGCCTGACTCTTGCAAAATGCTCCGGCGCAAAGGTCGGAATTCCCTCATACCAGAATTGTTCTTTGGCATGCACAGCGTATCTCCGATAGAAAAGATCCCAGGATCAAAAACTCCGATAATATCCCCCGCATACGCCTCATCCAAGATCTTCCTTTCACTGGCCATGATCTGCTGAGGCTGAGACAGACGCATAACTTTTCCACCCTGAATATGCTTCACTTCCATACTTGCCTCATACTTTCCTGAGCAAATACGCATGAAAGCGATTCGATCCCGATGAGCCTTATTCATATTCGCCTGTATCTTAAACACAAAAGCCGAAAAATCATTTTCCGTAGGTGAAATCACTCCGATATCTGCCTTTCTGGGCAAAGGAGTCGTAGTCATCTTAAGAAAATGCTGAAGAAAAATCTCTACACCAAAATTAGTCAGCGCTGATCCAAAGAAAACCGGAGTCAATTCACCGGCACGAATCTTCTCAAGATCATACTCTGCGCTTGCACCATCCAAAAGTTCAATTTCATCGGAAAGAATATCCTTTGCCTCTTCGCCGATTACAGAAAGAAGCTTGTCCTCATCGGAAAGAGGTATTCTCTCTGTCTCTCCTTCCTTCGTTCCCTTCTCTGTATCGGAATAGGTGATCACGCACTGACTGTCCCTGTCATAAACTCCCTTAAAGCGCTTTCCGGAACCAATGGGCCAGTTAATCGGACAGGTAGCTATTCCCAGTTCCTTTTCAATTTCATCCAGTAATTCAAAGGTATCATTTGCATCCCGGTCCATCTTATTTATGAAGGTAAAGATTGGAATCTTGCGCATCACACACACCTTAAAAAGTTTCCGTGTCTGCGCTTCCACTCCTTTGGATGCATCAATGACCATCACGGCAGAGTCCGCTGCCATTAATGTTCTGTAGGTATCCTCTGAAAAGTCCTGATGTCCCGGAGTATCCAAAATATTAATGCAAAATCCGTCATATTCAAATTGAAGTACCGATGATGTGACGGAAATTCCTCTTTCCTTCTCAATCTCCATCCAATCAGAAACCGCATGCCTTGCGGTTGCCTTTCCTTTTACGCTGCCAGCCAGATTAATTGCTCCTCCATATAGGAGAAACTTTTCTGTTAACGTTGTCTTTCCGGCATCCGGATGCGAAATAATGGCAAATGTCCTTCTCCTGTTTATTTCCTGTTCAAAACCGCTCAATGATTTATCCTCCAAGTCCGTTCAGTATCTGCAGCGCCGGTTTCCCGGCTCGTATTTTGTGCTCATAGAAGCATATCACAATCCATCAAAATAATAAAGTGAAAAACCTGAAAATCATTCTGCCTGCATCAGTTTCCTTCACACTGTGCCGGATAATCGGAAAGCAGACATTATCGGCACAGACAACGCACACAAAGGCGCGTCTCAAAGTCTGATGCTTCTATGCCTGTTTCCTCTTACCCGGCAAACGGCAATATACGTTCATAAGGTGTCCATCCTTATTTCAATATACCCTTTTGACGGCAAAATATTTGATTCCCGTAATAGAATACCACATTTAGCAAAATATAGCACCTATTTATTCCTGTGAGGACAGGGTGCTGATTACAATTGCTTCTGGCGCCACACCTGTTTTCCGAATGATAATATCCTCAATCTGTGCTCTCTGAGCTTCTGACAGATCTGCTGTTGCAACCACCACATCCACCGTTTCATCTGTAATGCTCACCACTACATCATCAAACCCCTTACTTTCAAGAAGAATCTCTGCTGCGGTTTCCTTTTCTGCTATGTCGGTAATCGTAATCATATTATCGACGGCCTCCTGCTTTTGCTCTTCTCCAATATTCACATTATTGATGATTTCCAAAAGCGTTTCCTTATTTCTTGCTCTGGTCTGTTCCTTCAAGAGACGAGCGCCGGAAAGCGTATCAAGTCCTGACGTGGAAGTAAAAACTGCCTCTCCCGGGACCTCCCCGTCAGACAACTGGTTTTCCAGATTTTGCGCCATCTGATCCGCCATCGCCTCATCCATTGTCTCATCGAGATAATTTTCCTGTTGAAGAATCACATCCGAATCCAGACTTTCAATCTCTCCGTACTGCGCCTGTTCCATATCCTCATCGGATATTTCAAACAATGCCGCCACTTCCGGATCTTCTTCCAGGTCGGTCTGCCCCGTATAGGCAATTCCGTCTGCTCCCGTGGTCATAATCTCCTCTTCCGTAATTCTGGTGCCGGCAAAATTCAGGTAACCCGCAACTGCAATCATAATTGCCAGCGCCGTAATCATGATCTGATTCTTTTTCACCATATTCTTCAATCCCGTATCTCCTTCTACTGTGATATCATTTTAACTATAATAATTTTATGAGGCTCGATGCCAAATAATGCCTGAATTGCCTTAGTAATCTTTTGTACCGTCTTCGGATCTTCTCCGCCCTGTGCCGATACTGCCACTCCGGAAACCTTGGGGTATTTAACCTGTCTGATAAAGGGCGCCTCCTGACTGCCCTGCCCTGAAAATACCGTGCTCTCCTCTCTGGAAATATCAGTGGTATTTCTGCTGCCTCCTGCTGAATCCACCTCTGTGGTTCCCTCATGTCTGGTAGCCTGGTCCTTTTCAACCAACGTCTCCCCATGATCCTCTAGGGTGATCATCACCTTTACCGTTCCTACGCCATCTATGGTCGCCAGCAGGCATTCCAGCTTTTCCTCCAGATACTTTGTATATCCCTGTTCCGTATCTGAAACTCTGTTTCCTATGTCTGCATCCCCATTGTTCTCCTTCCATAAATCCAGTGTAGCACCATCACTGTCCCATTGACTGGACTGTGACAAATTTTCCTCCGTTTCCTGCTTCACCGGCCAGGCGACCACCAGAAGAAGAATCCCCAAAAGCACCATAATCAGGAAATTATCTTTGGTCAGCTTAAATTTTTCTTTCAGAATATGTTTCACCTTCCGCCTCTCCCTCCTGACTGTTTCACAAGAATATTCTCCGGATTCATTCCTATACACTCCCCGTACTGTCTTTTTAATTCCGCAAAATTCTCAATTTCCCCGCCATCTGCCCGATCACCTTTTTCGTCCTCTCCGCTCCCCAAAACCACCGGATCAATCTGAATCTCACCAATACCTTCCGTTCTTTCTTCTTTCCCCCGCGATTGTACCGTGACCACTACCATTCCCTCTTTCGCATCAAGTGTCACTGTTCTTACCACATAATCATTCTCACACTGAGCAAGCTTCCTTCGAAGTTCTTCTTCAATTCCATGATAAATTTCCACACTTCCATCTTCTATGAGCGGCATCTGCTCCGTTTCTTCCATCGTTGCAAACAGCCTTTCCAGCTTTTCTTGCATTTCCATTTCTGTTTTCTCATCGGCAGCAAAATCAATGAGCGGCTCTGTAACCCTTAAAATCACCAAAATGCCTGCCAGTATCCGGACATATTTCATATAGGCGCCGCCCGGCACAAAGAACAGAACAGCCTGTGCAATCAGCATAAAAATACAGATTTCCTTGATAGCCTGTATCAACCCCTCTTCTCCTTTCCCTGCCTCTTCGTGTCAATAGGATATGGTGTACGCTGCAACAGCAATAACAATAATAAAAAGCACCATGGATGTAAACACACAACGAAGCAGCAATAAGCAGCCTTCTCCGACCCGGTCTGCACAGCCGGAAAATCTTTTGTCACTGACAATTCCCGTGATGGCCGCTCCAAGCTTGACCGCTCCCGTAACCAAAAGAACCTTAAGCAGCGGAATCAGGCAGCTTCCCAGCAAAAGTAATAACAGCAGCACTCCTATACTGTTTTTTAAAAGCACCGCCGATCCCAGCATCAACTCTGTCACTCCCTCCGCAACACTTCCGATTCCCGGAATGGACGACACCGTTTTTCTAAGAGCCGATATTTTTAACCGATCTGCCACCGGCACTATTACAGATTGTACCAAACTGAGCCCGGTAACTGCTCCCATAGAAAATTTAAGCACTACACCGATTCCCTTTTTCATCAGATCCAGCAAGAGAGATAACTTTTCTTCCGCCCATATCCCATTTAAAAGTGCCAGCAACACATAGCTGTACACAAAAGGAAGCAGTACTCCGCTCAGAAATCCTTCTACAAAATAAACCACCAGAAGCATCAACTGATAATAGCAGACTGCAGCCGCCTCTCCCCCCGCTGTTCCTACTGCGGTAAAATAAGCAGGAATAAACAGTTTCACAAAAAGGACAATATTTTCCACCGCTTTTGCCGCAACATCTGCTGTCATTAGAAATGCCCCGGTAAGAACTGCCATCAGAAATAAATAGAGAATATAAAATCCTGCGCCAGCGATCTGCTGTCCGGAAAAAAGATCGGAAAATCCGGAAAACAATGCCGACAGTACACCTAACACCAATATGTATAAAAAAATTTTTCGGACGTTTTTTAATTCTCCTTCCAAACTTCCCTTTATCTGATAAAGAAGTTCTTTGCCCGCTTCCAAAACCTTTCCATCCAGTATCATCTGTAAAAGTCCTTTTGCATCTATTTGAGACCCCGGAAAAAGATTTTTTATACCCTCGTCCATACCGCTCGTATTCATAGATGCAAGCCAATAATCCACGTACTGCTCATCAGCCGTGTCCTCCTTATTTTCTTTTGCATATGCAGGCATCCCGTTTCCTGCAAGCAGCCCCCAAATGACTGCCAGCATACATACTATTTTAATTCTTTTCACGTTGTTCATCCTGCCTGACCGACCAGCGCATTAACATTTTCCACAACAGCAATCAGAATGGGAATTCCCATCATAAGAACCGACAGTTTTCCGAATATCTCAATCTGTCCTGCCACAGCTCCATACCCTGCATCCTTACAGATAGACGCACAAAACTCGCATATATAAGTGATTCCCACCGCCTTAAACAAAAACCCCAGGTAGTTCTCATTGCCGCTTAAATAGTTTTCGATTTCCCGCACCCGCGAAAGAAGCGCGCTAAGTCCCTGTAGTGAGAAGAAAAAAATAATCATACAAATTACAGTGCCGAGATAAAATCCATATTCCGGTCTTCCTGACTTAAACTGCAGGGCAAGCATCACTCCTGCAACACCCAAAATCCCGATCTTTATCATCTCCATTTTCCAGTCTCCCTTCTCTGCTTTATTAACTGTCAGTCGGTTACATACTAAACAAGTCCTGTATCATTACAAACAGATCATAGATATATGGTAAGATCCATGTAAGAACCAGGATCAGCCCTGCAAGACTAATCAAAAAAGCATGCTCTTCCCGTCCGCTGTGTTTCAAAATCTGTCCTAAAATTGTAACTAAAATACCCACTGCCGCAATTTTAAAAATCAGGCTTACCTCCATGTTCCCTCCATCTCCCCGGCTACAGCAGCAGAATGGATAAGAGCACTCCACCGGCAAGCCCAAGACTCATCACCATTTTATTTTTACTTTTCTGTTCTCCTGACAGTTCTTCGATACCGCGGATAACCTCCCTTTGCAGTTCATCTAAAGCTCCCGCCTGTGCTCCCTCCTCCATATATCCCAAGCAGGAAGGAAAGTCCATCAGCAGTTTCTTTTCTCCTTCCAGCAAAGAAGACCCTGATAACAGTTTCTGCATATGTGTTTTCCATACCTCAGGAAATCCTCTGTCTCCCTCTCTGCATTCCTCATAGATTTCATACAGCACCGTGGAAAAAGGTCCCTTTTCTTTTTTTGAAATCAGAAGCAACGCTTCCGGTATCGTAGTTCTTTGATAAGCAATATAATATTTCATATTTTCATAGATTTCCCTGATCTGCTTAAGCCAAAAAAGTCTACTGTTATAATCCCGACATACAATCGCCGCAACTCCCACACAGCCGGCAATAATCATAAAACACCCCGTCAACTGCAGCATAACAATTCCCTTCTCTTCTTTTCTGCTTTGATTCCCTTTTGATCCAAAATTTCCCTGATTCGTCCCTCTCCCCGTTTTCTTTCCAGAAACACATATCTTTCAAAAAAGTCTTCCGGCCTGTATAGTACCTGTCCCACATTTTGATCCAAAATTCCCGCATTCATATGCCTTAGCACATCCTCCATGGAATTTCCGTGCACAGTGGCAAGTACACTGCTTCCACATTGAATTACCTGATAAACAGCTTTCATATCTTCCTGCCCCCCGATCTCATCTACTGCTACAACCGCCGGAGACATGGATCGCATAAGAAGCATCATACCCTGTATTTTAGGACATCCATCCAGTACATCCGTACGTAATCCCACATCATTCTGAGGAATCCCCATAAAGCTTCCCGCAATTTCAGAGCGCTCATCCACCACTCCCACCTGTCTTCCCTTTCCATATAAATTACCGGTTGATACCTGACGCACAATATCACGGAGAAGTGTCGTCTTCCCACCACCCGGCGGCGAAATTAAAAGAGTATTGCAGAACCTTTTTCCTTCGTAAAGAAACTCCATAATCCCGTCTGCCGCTCCAATGATCTGGTGAGAAATACGAATGTTTAAAAAACGGATATGTGTTATATTCCGAATACTTCCGTTTTCATTCAATACCACTTGTCCTGCCAGTCCAATCCGGTGTCCTCCGGAGATCGTTAAAAATCCCTGACGGATTTCATTTTCAAAAGCATACATGGAATAGTGACACACATTTTTAATGATCTCCTCTATTTCACGCTCTGTCATATACCATGCATCCTGAATTCCTTTTCCAAATCCCCCATGGTCAGATAAAAAAAATTCCTCCCCTTCTGCCAAAAAACGCACCGGTCTTCCCACACCTAAACGAATCTCCTCCAGTTTGTCCGCTCTTTCCAATGGCCTTTCCAGCCTTTCCCTCATATAATCAGGAAAGATCCTTAATATTTCTTCCTTTTTTTTCATCACCTTCACCTCTTATCCCAATATATGTATCTTGACACAAAAAAAGAACGCCTCCTATTTGGAAGCGTTCCTGTGTTATCTTTGTTTCTATTAATTCTGCTGTGAGTTTAAGCTTCTTTATTTCTGCGCAACGTCCTTCATGGAGAAGCTCATTCTGCCCATCTTGTCCTTGCCAAGGCATACAACCGTTACCTTATCGCCAAGAGTCAGCACATCCTCCACGCGGTTGATTCTTTCCTTGGCAATCTTGGAAATGTGAACCATTCCTTCCTTGCCGGGAGCAAACTCGATAAATGCGCCGAACTCCTTGATGCTGACCACAATTCCCTGGAAAATCTGTCCTTCCTGATAATCAGTCACAATGGTCTTGATATATTCTACTGCCTTGTCCATCATTTCAGGATCTGTGCCGCATACAGATACCTTACCGTCATCGGTAATATCGATCTTAACGCCGGTACGGGCAATAATCTCATTGATGGTCTTTCCTCTCTGTCCAACCACATCACCGATCTTCTCCGGATCAATCTGAATGGAAATAATCTTGGGCGCATAAGGTCCAACCTCCGGTCTGGGCGCGGAAATAGCAGGCTTCATACAGGTATCCATGATAAACAGTCTTGCCTCACGGCATCTTGCAATAGCCCCTTCCACAATCGGTCTTGTCAGACCATGAATCTTAATATCCATCTGGATCGCCGTAATACCTTCTGTGGTACCGGTTACCTTAAAGTCCATATCTCCGAAGAAATCCTCAAGTCCCTGAATATCTGTAAGCAGCACAAAATCATCATCTGTATCTCCTGTCACCAGACCGCAGGAAATACCTGCCACCATCTTCTTAATGGGCACGCCTGCCGCCATCAGAGACATGCAGGAAGCACAGGTAGATGCCATGGAGGTAGAACCGTTGGACTCAAAAGTCTCGGATACGGTACGGATTGCATAAGGGAATTCCTCCTCAGAGGGAAGTACCGGAATCAATGCCCTCTCTGCCAATGCTCCATGACCGATCTCCCTTCTTCCGGGTCCTCTGGAAGGTTTGGTCTCACCTACCGAATAAGACGGGAAATTATAATGATGCATATAACGCTTGCTTACTTCATTTTCATCCAAACCGTCAATTCTCTGCTGATCAGATAAAGGAGCCAATGTACACACATTACAGATCTGTGTCTGTCCTCTGGTAAACATTGCAGAACCATGTACTCTGGGAATCAAATCCACCTCTGCCGCCAGCGGACGAATCTGTGTAATCTCACGGCCGTCAGGACGCTTATGATCTTTTAAGATCATCTTACGGACGGTTTTCTTTTCATACTGATAAATTGCCTCACCCAGCACTTCCAGCCATTCTTCTTTTTCTGCAAATGCCTCCTCAAGCTTTTCGGTAATATTCTTTATGTTCTCTTCACGAACCTGTTTCTCATCCGTAAACACTGCCTCTTCCATTTCTGTAGGAGGTACAATCTCTTTTATTGCTTCAAACAGTTCTTCCGGAACCGCACAACTGGTATATTCGTGCTTTGCCTTTCCAACCTCTTCAACGATCTGATTAATAAATGCAATGATTGTCTGGTTGATCTCATGCGCCTTATAGATAGCATCAATCATAACTGCTTCCGGAATCTCATTTGCACCTGCTTCGATCATAATCACTTTCTGCGCAGTAGATGCCACTGTCAGGTTTAAATCACCATTTTTCCACTGCTCCTGAGAAGGATTGACAACAAATTCGCCGTCAATCATTCCCATCTGTGTCATGGCACAGGGACCGTCAAATGGAATATCAGAAATACTGGTTGCAATTGCAGCTCCCAGCATCGCTACCAGCTCCGGACGGCATGCCGGATCAACGCTCATAACCATATTGTTTAAAGTAACATCATTTCTGTAATCCTTGGGAAACAAAGGACGCATAGGTCTGTCGATCACACGGCTTGTTAAAATTGCATTTTCGGAAGCCTTTCCTTCTCTCTTATTAAATCCTCCGGGAATTTTGCCTACTGCGTAAAGCTTTTCCTCATATTCCACACTTAAAGGGAAAAAATCAATTCCCTCTCTCGGCTTGTCCGATGCTGTTGCAGTAGACAGTACCGTGGTATCTCCATAGTGCATAAATGCACATCCATTTGCCTGCTTACCTACACGATTAATATCAACACTTAATGTGCGGCCTGCAAGCTCCATTGAAAACGTTTTAAACATAATTCTTCTCCTTTTCCTACTACGGTATAAAAGGCGGAGCCCGAACTTCTCGGCATGCTCCGCCTTAAAACGCTGTTTATCGTCTGAGTCCCAGTTTTTCAATCAAAGCACGGTATCTCTCAATGTCCTTATCCTTCAGGTAATTGAGAAGACCACGTCTCTGACCTACCATCTTAAACATACCTCTTCTGGAATGATTATCCTTGGGATGCTGCTTTAAGTGCTCTGTAAGCTCCTGGATTCTTGCTGATAATACTGCAATCTGTACCTCCGGTGAACCGGTATCCCCTTCACATCTTGCATATTCTTTCATGATTGCTGTTTTCTTTTCCTTAGAAATCATATTATTTCCTCCTTATTTTCAATCGCCATATGCCAGGAAGCGGTCGGAGATTCCAAACTTCTGGGCAACGGCTGACTTTCATACCTGAAAAATAATAACACAAATTGCTTCTGATGTAAAGAAAATTTTCTTATTGGTATTATGTAGAAAATATGTTATTATTTAATTAGTACTAATTTACTAAAACATATTCAGCAGGAGGTCTATACTTATGAAACTACGTGGCAAAATTTTGATTCTTTCACTTCTGCCCATTACACTTGCAACTATTGAATCCATCTTTTTCACTTGGATTTATCTGAGTGATTTTCCCGATGCCAGAAACCGTATTCTTATGCCCCTTTGCCGGATCGGTATTATTACACTGGTGATTACCTTCGCATTGGTAATATTTATCGCAGGCAGACTCGTTCGGAACATCAAAAACGTTTCTGATCTCCTCTCCTGTCTTGCTCAGGGGGATTTAACCGCACAGATCAGTGACAAAACCCTTTCTCAAAAGGACGAATCCGGACTCCTTGCCCGGGATGCGCAATCCTTAAGAGATTCCTTAAGAGAAGTAATTGAACGTATGGAACACTCTGCCTCTCAATTGGATGAAACCGCAAGGGATCTCACGGTGATGACAGATAACACTACTTCCGTATCGGAGGGACTTGCAACAGCTATGTCCGAGATCGCCCAGGGTGCTTCCCAGGAGGCTTCCTCCACGGAATCCATCTCGGATGAGATTTCCATGATCAAGTCCCTCACCGACAAATCCGTCACCAATGTAAATGCGTTCAGCTCTTTGATTGACGAGATCCATACTTCCAGTAATCAAGGACAGGCCCTGATCAAAAAGCTAAATGACAATTCCGAAATTACCCAAAAAGAGATCGCCGAAATTGCTGCCCAGACTGCCGCTACTCACCACGCATCACAGGAAATACAGACTGCGGCAGAATTTATTGCTTCCATTGCATCAGAAACAAACCTTCTTGCGTTAAACGCCAGCATTGAAGCCGCCAGGGCCGGTGAACAAGGAAAAGGCTTTGCAGTAGTGGCCGCCCAAATCAAAAACCTTGCTGAACAGTCCAACAGTTCTGCTCAAAACATTGACGCTGTGATCAAAAACCTGTTATCGGAATCTGACAAGACCGTTGCCTGTATGAACCGGGTTCAGGAAATCACCCAAACCGAAAATTCAGATATCAGGCATACTCATCAGCTGTTTCTGGATCTTGGCGGCAACATTACAAAGGCTTTTGAAGAAATCGGCGGCATATCCGATAATCTTACCGGTCTCTCCCGTGCGGAAGATAAAATTGTGACGGAAATTGATCTGTTATTATCCACTGCCGAGGAAACAGCCGCCTCCACCGAAGAGATCACCGCTTCCTCTGAGGAACTGAGCAGTACTTCCGAAGTACTTTCCGAGCATGCCAAAACCCTTTCTTCTCTTTCTGAAGATCTGCGGAATCGGCTTTCTCTCTTCAAGCTTTAAGCCTCTTATACTGTATATCAAAGCCGGCTCGATCTGCGAGCCGGCTTATTTTAATCATGTATGATTCGAACCATTTTATATGGTGTCCGATAATTATATGCAGAAATTTTAATTCCGGTCTTTGGACTGCTGGCATGGATTACCTGCCCGCCGCCAATATAAATTGCAACATGGTTAATGGTTCCGCCCTTTGCATAAAACACCAGATCACCCGGTTTTAATTCTGATGAACTGATGGAGACTCCCTGATTTGCCTGAGCTCTGGAAGAATGCGGCAGGGAAATACCATACTTGGAAAATACGCTTAAAACAAATCCCGAACAATCAGCTCCGTTCGTCAGGCTTGTCCCGCCCCATACATAAGGGTTTCCAAGGAACTGCTTTGCGTACTGGCACAGATCCACCCGCACATCGGATACTCCCTGTCCATACAACAGCTCAGTCATAGTAATCGCTGTTGCCAAATCCGATTTTACTTCCACAAAATCTGCAGAAACATAAACCTCTTCATCATCCAAATATACCTTGATCCATCCGTCCTTTCGAATCTCTACGATATCCAGTGCCTCACCGGCTGCAACCTGAGTAACGATCTCCGCGTCTGTATTGGGCTCCTCTCGAATATTAAGTGCATCCGCCGTTGAAACTGCCAGTGCCGATGCAAGCTCTTCTCCCTTTTTCCTGGCTTCATAACCGGTAGCGAGATATTCTTCTTTCACATAACCTTCTACCTTGCCGGACTTAATAAATGCCCATCCATTCTCACTGCTGACAATCTCACAAGCGGCATTTTTCGGAAGCTTTCCAACCAGCTTTCCGGATTCATCCGGTTCCTTCCGAACATTCAGATTATTCTCCTGAACATTACAAATTCCCAGTTCCGTATATCCCCACAGGGCACCCTTTGCCCTCTCGGCAATTTCTCGATATTCATCCTTTGTAAGTACAGTGGTAAACAAATCTCCCACGCCTGCCGTTAACAGTTCTGTCTCTTCTTCCATAGTATCCTGCGCGGTTACTGCATCTGTTTCTGTTGCCCTTACCGGAAGAGGCGCACCTAAAAACATAGCTGTCGCAATTACATAAATTCCGTATCTGACGTGCCTTTTCACAATATTCCTCCATAATTATTACAAATTTGTTACATCGCAATAGAGCCATTATAGCAACTAATTTCTTTTATGTCAAATTTCTGTAACAATTTGTTCATGGAAAAATCTTCCCTGGTCAATATCCTTTTCCATCTGTGCTCTTAGTTCCACAACATTTTTAAATTTCCGTTCCGGGCGCTTAAACGCCAACAGTTCCGTCACAATATCCTTTCCATACATATCTCTGTCAAAATCATACAGATATGTTTCCACACTGACCGTCTCCGTATCATTTACTGTAGGTTTTCTGCCAATGTTAGTGATCCCCGGATACACGCCTCCCTCATAATGCAGCCTGGAATAATACACTCCCCAGGGAGGAAGCAGCTTTTCCGGTCTTGGGTAGAGATTCATGGTGGGCATTCCCAACCGTCTCCCCAGCCGGTTTCCACGCTCCACTGTACCTTCAAAGCTATAATATCTGCCCAATAGCTCTCTCGCTCCCTGCATATCCCCCTGCTCTATCATTTCCCGCACATAGGTGGAACTGATTTCTCTGTCCTTGTGAAATACTTTATCAATAATCGTTACCCGGAACCCTAATTCTCCCGCCATTTCCTTAAGCAGACGGCTATCTCCTTTTCCTCCCTGTCCAAAGGACAGATCCCCGCCTGCTGCAACAAACTTTGTATTCATCTTCTTTACCAGAATATCTCTCACAAAGTCTTCGGGAAGAGTTGCCGCAGTATCTTTATTTAATGGAAATTCAACGAGAACATCCACTCCCAGCTTTTCAAAGCAGCTCCGCTTTTCCTCCCTGGTAGTCAATTCTCCCCCCGATGCCTGCCCGAAAAAAATAGCCGCAGAAGGATAAAATGTAAACACGACGGCTTTCATTCCCATCTTCTTCCTTTCCAGAATACAGGATAAAAGCATTTCATGTCCCCTGTGAACACCGTCAAATTTACCGATCGCCACTGCTGATCCGGCTTCCAGATGAAATTCCGTAGTATCTTGTATAATCTCCATGATTACCCTCTTATTGCTTTCTGTCAGTATACTTCTACGTGAGAAAAAACATTTTCACAGGCAAAAACAGCCTGCGCTCCGATTCATAGCGATAGATTCCGAAAAACACCTCTTGATGACTATAAACCCGAAACTGTTCTCCATCCTCCGGCTCCCCACTCCGATCCGCCTCCACAAGGCGGACATCCGACTTTTTCAGAGGATTACCGTTTCTAAGAGCTTTAAATCCCTCCTCCTTCACAAATACCCCCGGATTGTCCTCAAACAGCTTATCCACCGGACACACTGCCTCCCACAGCCTTCCTTCATCTGCCAAATTCTGCAATTGGGAAAGTCGATAGGCATTTTGAATATCAAATTCCCCTACGCGAGTCCTTTGTAACGATACCATCACTGCTCCGCATCCCAGCTTCTGCCCAATATCATGGCACAAGGTTCTGATATAGGTTCCCTTGGAACAGATTACCCTGATCGTATATTCCGGATGCTCTTCATCCAAAATTTCCAATCGGTAAACCGTGATGGGGCGAGCCGGACGATCCACTTCTTTCCCCTGTCTTGCCAATTCATAAAGCTTTTTTCCGTTCATCTTTAATGCCGAATACATGGGTGGCACCTGCATGGATTCTCCTTCAAAAGAAGTAATTACCTCCCGGACTAAAGGAACCGATGCCAGTACCGGTTTTTCTTCAAGAATATTTCCTGATATGTCCTGTGTATCGGTCACACACCCCAGCCGCAGCCGGGCAATATATTCTTTCGTTCGGTCTGTAAGCAGATCACAGACTTTTGTTCCACTCCCTAAACATACAGGAAGAACCCCCACCGCATCCGGATCAAGGGTTCCTGTGTGTCCGATCTTTTTTTGTTTGCAGATACCGCGCAGCTTTGCCACCACATCATGAGATGTATAGCCGGCCTCTTTATATACATTAATGATTCCGTGGTACATTTCCGTCTCCTGTATCTAATTCTTTAGCTTTTACTTCCTTTGTGCCGTCTCCTTAAGCTGTGCCGCAATCTGTGCTGACAGATTATTCACAATGTCATGAAAGGTTCCCCGCATGGTCACTCCCGAGGCCCGTTCATGACCTCCTCCTCCAAAAAATGAAGCCACCCTTTCCACGTTTACTTTTCCATTGGAACGCAGACTGACCTTATATTCCAATGTATCAATCTGATACATAAAAATAGCACATTCTACTCCCTTTGTATTTCTGAGCTGATTCACAATTCCTTCCAGATCATGAGGCTTTGCCTGATAAAAATTCATAGTCTTTTTATCCACCATGCTGACAATGCATTTCCCGTTCATAAATACAATGCTCTCAAGCAGTGCTCTCCCCAAAATTTGATTTTGTACATAAGACTTTTCATAAAAAGTCTCATCAATCAGCTTCGGAAAGTCAAATCCGTAAGAAATCAGTTCCCCTGCTGCCCTTAAAGTTGACGGTGATGTGTTGGAATATTGAAACACTCCCGTATCATGAACCATCCCTATGTAAATTGCCTTCGCAATTTCCTCATCCATCTGCTTTTTATCTTGGATCAAGTCATAAATCAGCTCACAGGTTGAACTTGCCTGGGGAATAATATAGTTGACATCACCGCATCCACTGTTACTTACATGATGATCGATATTAATCTTTTTTGGGGCATCATCAAAATATTTTTCTGCTTTTCCCAAACGGTCTTTGGTCGTATCCAACGCAATAAAAACATCAAACTGCTCGATATTTGTCTCAAAATCCGTACGGATTGCTTCTATTTTACTGATACATTTAAAAATCTCCGCCGGTTCCTCCAGAAAAACCTGAATATCTGCTCCGGGGCACACTTTTAATAAGTACAAATAGAGCCCCATAGCAGATCCGATGCAGTCCCCATCGGGTCTGATATGTCCGCCGATCCCGATGGTTTTAGCACCGCTTACTTCTTTTAATATATCCATTTTAATTCTCCGCTTCCTTCCGGTTAACCTCGTCAATCAATTTTGACATTTTAACACCATAGGCAATGGACTGATCTACAATGAACCGAAGTTCCGGCGTGTTGCGCAGATTGATCCGATTTGCAAGTTCCCTTCGGATGTACCCTTCTGCACTTTTCAAACCTTTCACCGTCTCCTTTTGAACCTCATCATCCCCGTAAACACTGATCCATACCTTACAGGTCTTTAAATCAGGCGCCACCTCTACGGAAATTACCGATGTCAAAGGTCCTATTCTGGGGTCCTTTACTGTTCGTATAATCTCCGCAAGCGTTCTCTGCACCTCCCCGTTAATACGGGTGTTTTTCATACTGTTCTTTCTCACCTGGGAACCTCCACCATGATATATGCTTCAACGATATCAAGTTCCTGCATCTGATCAAAGCCGTCGAATACAAAACCGCATTCGAATCCTGCCTTGACTTCCTTGACATCATCTTTAAAACGCTTCAGTGATGCAAGCGCTCCTTCGTAAATCTGCTCGCCCTCTCTGGAAATACGCACTTTACAATCACGCTGGAACGTGCCATCCAACACGTAAGAACCTGCGATGTTTCCTACTGCCGATGCCTTAAATATCTGTCTTACTTCTGCGTGTCCGATCACCTTTTCTTCAAAAATCGGATCAAGCATTCCCTTCATTGCTGCTTCAATATCCTCAATTGCCTGATAAATAACCTTATAAAGCCTGATATCTACGCCTTCCCGCTCTGCAATGGTCTTTGCCATGGCATCAGGACGCACATTAAATCCAATAATAATTGCTGATGAAGCGGATGCAAGGGATACATCAGATTCATTGATCGCACCAACACCGCCGTGGATACACTTCACCACCACTTCCTCATTGGAAAGCTTCATAAGACTTTGTTTCACAGCCTCCACACTTCCCTGCACATCTGCCTTTACAATAATATTAAGCTCTTTCAAGCTGCCTGCCTGAATCTGGGTAAACAGATCATCCAGAGACATTTTCGCCTTGGTATCCTCCAGCATTCTTTCTTTGTTTTGTGCCAGATAAGTTTCTGCATAGGATTTGGCAATTTTATCACTCTCATGAGAAATAAATACTTCTCCTGCACTGGGAACATCGGAAAGACCTAAGATCTCTACCGGCGTGGAAGGACGAGCCTCCTTCACCCTTCTTCCCTTATCATCAATCATTGCCCGAACCTTACCGTGGCTTGCTCCCGCAGAGATAAAATCTCCCACATATAAGGTTCCCTTTTGTACCAGTACTGTTGCCACCGGTCCTCTGCCCTTATCCAATTCCGCTTCAATCACAAGTCCTCTTGCCCGTCTGTCCGGATTTGCCTTTAACTCCAGAATTTCTGCCGTAAGCAAAATAGTCTCAAGAAGGTTTTCAATTCCCTCCCCTGACTTGGCGGATACCGGAACAAACTCAGTGCTTCCACCCCAGTCAACAGGAATCAATTCGTATTCCGTCATCTCCTGCTTCACCCGGTCAATGTTTGCACCCGGCTTATCGATCTTATTGACTGCAACAATAATTTCAATTCCTGCCGCCTTCGCATGATTGATTGCCTCCACGGTCTGGGGCATAACGCCGTCATCCGCCGCAACCACCAGGATGGCAATATCCGTGGCATTTGCGCCGCGCATACGCATGGCGGTAAACGCTTCATGTCCCGGCGTATCCAAAAAGGTAATGGACTGACCGTTAACATTTACAGTATACGCACCTATGTGCTGTGTAATACCTCCTGCTTCCTTATCCGTCACATTTGTCTTCCGGATAGCATCAAGAAGGGAGGTTTTTCCATGGTCAACATGACCCATAACACAGATAACCGGAGGTCTTTCCGTCATCTTTTCCGCTTCCTCTTCATCTTCCTTAAGCAGTTCTTCGATCACATCCACCTTTACTTCCTTTTCGCAGATAATCTCATATTCAATTGCAATATTTTCAGCTTCCTCAAAAGTAATTTCCGAGTTCACTGTAAGAATCTGCCCCTGCAAAAACAGCTTCTTAATGATAGCGGATGGCTGCATTTTCATTTTATCGGCAAGCTCTTTTAAGGTAATTGATTCCGGAACCGTAATCACCTTGATCTGTTCCTTTACCTCTTCCTCTGGCTTCTTCTCCGGCTTAATAAACCTGCCTGCCTTATTTTTGTTCTTTACCGCTGCCTCATCTTCCTCGTAGATAAAGTCCTTCTTAGAGCGCTTATCTCTCTCCTGATTGCCTCTTCGCTTTTCTTCATCTCTGCGCTTTTCATCCTTAACCGGGGCTTCCGGAACGAAACTCTTACCCTGCTTTTCGCCCCGCTTAAATTTATTTTCCTGCCCTCTGTCGCTTCTCTCGCCGCGTCCGCTATTGTTACCAGGTCGGTTATTATTCCGATCCCCGCCATTACAGCGGAAATCACTCCTGCCGCCCTGACCGCCCTGACGATTAGCTCCTTCAGATCGGTTACCGTTACTTCTCCCATTCCTTTCGCCCGAACCTGCGCCAGCATTTGTGCGAGGTCTTTCATTTCTCTGATGCCTTTCATCTCTTCCTGCTGCGCTCCTTACATTTCCTTCTTTTGCCGGGGAGGTTTCCTTAACTGTCTTGGCAGGCTGCTCAGCAGCTGCCGCAGCCTGTGCCGCCTGCCTTGCTTCCTGCGCTTTTGCTTCCTGCGCTTTTGCCTCCTGCTCCTTTGCATTCTTTGCCGCTGCAATTCTTTCATTTTCCATTCTGCGCGCATTCTGCTTAAAATCTACCTGCATGCTTTCAGGCACGGAAGGCGCTGTCAACGGACGAATGATTTTGTGTGGAGCATCCTGGCGGTCTCTTCCCTGTCCCGGACGGTTTCCGCCCGGTCTTCCGTTTTGTCCGGGGCGTTTATCTCCTTTGGAATGTCCACCGGATATATTACTATTATGAGGATTGCTGACAAAAATTATTTTCTTTTTCTTTTTAGGCATTTCCTCTTTTTGGGTCTCCCGCATGGGTTTTTCTTCCTTTTCCGTCTTCTTCTCTGTCTGCACTAATTTTTCTCCTGTTTTTCCTTCTCCCGCATCCGCAGAAGCTTCCTTTTTAGCTGGTTTCTTAAATGCTTCTCTGACCATATCAGCTACATCCTCTTCCAGCGAGCTCTGCGGAGCCTTTACTTCAATTCCTTTATCCTGTAGAAAAGCAATCACATCCTTACTCTGCTTTTCCAGTTCCTTTGCTATTTCATGCACTTTAATTTTGGCCATTCTATTACCTCCGTCATATCCTATGATTCTTCCAAACGTTTCATGATACCGTCTGCCAGTCCCTTGTCCGTAACCGCCACAGATGCACGTATTTCCTTACCCACTGCATTTCCCAGCGTTTCTCTGGTTCCGTAAAAATAAATCGGTGTCTGATAGTAAGCGCACATATTGGCAAACATTTTCTTTGTATTGTCAGATGCATCACTGCTCACGATCACCAGCTCCGCTTTTCTTTCCTTCACTGCTTTTTCAGTGGAAAACTCTCCGCTGACCAGATTTCTTCCTCTGGCTGCAAGTCCCAGGAAAGATAAAACTTTATCCTTCATTTTCCTTATCAAACTCCCTTTCCAGATTGTCATAAACTTCATTTGGAATACTCATTTTGAAAGACCGTTCCAAACCTTTATTCTTCCTTGCTTTTAAAAGACACTCTTTCTGCTTACAAAGATATGCCCCTCTTCCATTCTTTTTTCCGGTCACATCCAGTACAATTTCATCCTCCGGCGTTTTCAGGATGCGCATCATTTCCTTTTTGTTTTTCATTTCACCGCATCCGATGCACTGCCGCATGGGAATTTTTTTTGCCATAAGACCTCCCTCTTACTCTTCCGAATCCTCTTCTGGCGCTTCATATTCCTCTTCGGAGAATTCTTCCTCGTAATCTCGGCTCTCTTCTCCTTCTATGCCGTCCTCTTCATACTCCTCTTCGTCATACTCATCATCGTACTCATCGTAGTCATCCATATAATCTTCATAACGGAAGCCCGGAGCATCCTTTGCCTGTGTTTCACTCTTAATATCAATCTTATATCCGGTAAGTCTTGCCGCAAGCCTTGCATTCTGTCCTTCCTTACCGATTGCAAGAGATAGCTGATAATCCGGAACTACCACCTTTGCCGTCTTTTCATCCGGATCTGCAAATACTGCTACAATCTTAGCCGGTGACAATGCATTCTGAATCAGATTACCGGGGTTTTCATCCCAGTTGATAATATCAATTTTTTCTCCCCGCAGTTCTTCCACAATGGAGTTGACCCTTGCACCGTTCAATCCGACACAGGCGCCCACTGCATCCACGTTTGGATTGTTTGACCTTACCGCCATCTTGGTTCTGCTTCCGGCTTCCCTTGCAATGCTCATGATTTCTACGGTCCCGTCTTTGATTTCCGTAACCTCCGCTTCAAACAGCCGTTTTACCAGCTCCGGATGTGTACGGCTTACCAAAATTCTGGGGCCTCTGGGCGTATTCTTCACTTCAAGGATATAAACTTTAATTCTCTCTGTAGGACCAAAGTTTTCACCCTTCACCTGTTCACTCTCATTTAAGATTCCGTCCGCTTTTCCAAGATTGATGCTGATATTTCTGCCTATATAGCGCTGTACAATACCGGTAACAATATCCTTTTCCTTTTCAAAATACTGATTATAAATAACACTTCTTTCTTCTTCACGGATTTTCTGCAGAATCACATTCTTAGCATTCTGTGTTGCAATTCGTCCGAACTCTTTGGATTTAATCTCCACATGAAGAATCTCTCCGATTTCAGCATCAGACTTAATCTCCCTCGCCTGCTCTAAGGAAAGCTGCATAACAGGATCTTCTACCTCCTCAACCACTTCCTTTTCTGCATAGCAGAGAAAATCACAAGTATCTCTGTCAATTTCCACCTTCACATTATCCGACTTTCCAAAGTGATTCTTGCATGCCGTAATCAGAGAATTTTCAATTGCCTCAAACAGCGTTTCCTTGCTGATCTCCTTCTCCTTCTCCAGAATATCCAGTGCTTCCATTAATTCTTTGTTCATTTTCCCTTATCCCTTTCCGCCCGTTTCTCTTATTCGGACTAAAAATCAAGTGCCAGTTTTATTGCTGCAAGATCTTTTCTGTTAAAAATCATATCCTGTACCCCGCCGTTAACGACGATCTCCAGGGTAACTGTGTCCTTATCAAAAGTCTTTAATTTCCCTGTAAATTCCTTAGCTCCATCGATGGGCTTATAGGTTCGAACATCCACATCTTTTGAAATGCTCTTTTCCAGATGCTTATCCTTTTTCAGTGCCCGGCCAAGTCCCGGAGAACTGACTTCCAAAATATAAGCATCTTCAATAAAATCCTCTTTGTCCAGTTCATCTGAAAGTGCCCGGCTCACTGCCTCACAGTCACCAATGTTTACGCCGCCTTCTTTATCAATATAGCACCGAAGATAAAAGTCGCTTCCCTCCTTTACATATTCCACATCATAGATCTCTACCTGATTCGCCTGAACAATCGGAAGAAGAAGCTTTTCCGTTCTATCTTCATAGTCTTCACGTTTTGACATCTTCCCACCTCTTTTCTCACACAATTTTTCTATCACATAAAAGAGTGGACCGACAAGTCCACTCTAGTAAGCATTTTATCTAATTCTTTTGTATTGTAGCACCCTGCTGTTCAAATTGCAAGTATCTTCGTAAAAAACGCTGATTTTCTTCATCATTCTTCAAGATTATCACACAAACTGATAACCAGTACATCATCTACCGAAGGATTCTTCACAAAGAAATTCATAGTTTCCACCCTGCGGTATATGCCGTCATCCCCCATCTGCCGGGTGATCAGCCGCACCGATTTCTCGCCTCTTTGATATGCCGCCATCTGATTGGAAATGCTGAATGTAGTCCGAAACGCTTCCTGATCCTCCGGATGCATTGTGGAAGCTCCATGTGCAATCAATTCCTCAAAAACTCCCGTAGAAGGACAGGAGGTGGACGAAAAACTGTCGTAAGCCATCATATAAAAACTATTCCTCGTCAGATTAGAAAAAATAACAAGCGGATATTTAGTAAATATCGCGTCCAATAATAACTGTGTTGCACTAGAAGGCGCCTGCACCAACAGAATGTCCTCCATTTCACTGAGCCCTGTCTGCGTTTTGCATGCATTAATAAAATCCTGTTCCGGCATGGGCTTCGCAAACAAAAATCCTTGAATCTTTTTACAGCCGCATGTTCTCAAAAAGCCAAGCTGTTCTCTGGTCTCTACCCCTTCCGTGACGGTAGTCAGCTTTAACCTGTGAGCGAAATTAAAAATACTTTCCAGAACGATTCGTTCCTTCTCATCTTCGCAATTTCTGCTGATCAGCGATTTATCTATTTTGAGAGTATCTACATCCACATCCTTTACAAAGCTTAAATTAGAGACTCCGCTGCCAAAGTCATCTATGGCTACACAAAATCCCTCTTTCCGTATACTCCCTACCAGCTTTTCAATCCCACTTGATTCCTCCACAAAAGCCGACTCAGTAAGTTCCACTTCAATCCATTTATGATCGACCTGATAGGTATCCACAATGTCCCGCAGTTTCCCTGCAAAATCATCCTCATACATCATATGCATTCTTGAGAAGTTAACGGCCACAGGAACCTGAGGTATCCCCTCAGCCTTTTGTCTTTTAAGAAAGAGGCAGACTTCCTTTAACATGTACCAGTCAACTGCCAGAATCGCATCACTCTTTTCTAATTCCGGAATAAAATCCACCGGCGGTACAATGCTGCCATCCGGCTTGATCCATCGGATCAACGCCTCTGCACTTACAAGACGATTGGTGAGCGCATCATACTGGGGCTGATAGTAAGGAACCAGTTCATGATTTTCCATAGCCTTTTCCACATCAAGCATTAATTCTTTCATTTTCCTCTCCTCCACTAATTTTTCTTTTGTTCTTTCTCCATCCCGAAATCACAGATCCTAATCGGTCTCTTCATTTCCTGCCGGTACAGCCGATAAAGAAGAAACGCCGCTAAAAGGATAAAGCCAATGCCTCCAACCAGTCCCGTAGGCGAAGGTCCGATAAATACATTAAACGGATCTTCCAATGAGGTAAACAAAATCCCCACTGCCGCAAAGCCGTTCAACATCCCGTGTCCCATTGCCGCCGGAATGCAGCTTCCCGTTTTAATGGTCACGTAGGACAAAATAATTCCCATCACCGTACAAAACATGCACATAGCAGCAATTCCCACGATCGGGTATCCCCTGTATCCCACACCATAATTATGTCCCATAATGATAAGTGGCAAATGCCATAATCCCCAGATCATGCCGCTTAGTAAAAGTGTGGGAATAATTTTAAACTGCCTTAACAGCTTGGGAAGAAGGTAGCCTCTCCATCCCCACTCCTCCCCAAAACAATTCAATAAATTTGCAAAGGGGGATAAAATAATTCCCATAACAAACTGTGCCAGTATTCCCTGTCGAAGCATCTCTCCCGTAATCTCCTGCCCGGTCGCCTGCCTCTGTCCAAAAAGCAGAAGCTTTGCGTATTCCAGCTTAGGATCAAACTTATGCGGTGAAAGGACAAAATAAACTGCTGCTCCAAGTAGGATCAGCCCTGCAAACCCAAACCATACCAAGGCATAATATTTCAAATTTCCTTTCAATCTCAGATGGATCATCAACTCCCTGCCGGCAAACGACTCTCTTGTTATCAATCGTGTTAAAACCACACCGACTGCAGGAATAAACATAACACCTGCTTTTAAAGCCTGTGCTGCCACTGCCTTCTGTATATCTGCACTTCCTGTGAGCGGCATAATAAGAAAAAATTCCACTCCATATGTCAATAAAAAGGTAATACCAAGGAAAATTCCTATCCTCCTTTGATCCATCTGCCGTCCCGTCTCCTGCATGCATCAAACTTCCTTTCTGTTAAAATCATGCTTTTGTTTATCATGGACACTGATTTCTTTACCAATCTGTACTTCAATCAATTTGATCTCCGTATCGGCAATGATGGTGTGTCGGCATCCTACGGGAAGCTCGATCACATCTCCTGCTTTTACCGATTGTTCCACACCATTTACCACCGTTCTTCCCTTTCCGGAAATCACGGTCCAAACTTCATCACGCCTTTCATGACTGTGATAATTCATACTGCATCCTGTGTTCAGAGTGACCTTAATCGTCATGCTCTCGTCTTCAATGTCAATTACCCGAAAACTTCCCCAAGACTTTTCTGCAAACATAATCTGTTGATCAATGCTGTCCACATATGGCTTAATGTAACTGGACTGTTCTTTATCTGAGACCAGAATTCCTTCCGAACTTGCGGAAACAACTGCATTCTTAAGTCCCATGCACAAAACCGGCACATCAAGTTCATTAATCACATGTACATTCTCGCAGGCATCTCCGAACAGAACCTTACCTACACCGGCTTCTTCCATTGCCTCCGTAAGCGTATTCCATGTTCCCAAATCCTTCCATTTACCGGAAAAGCGCATTACCTGAATATTCTTTTCCTTTTCTGCCACAGCATAGTCAAAGCTGATCTTGGTCAGCGTCTCGTATCTGTCATATAAATCCCAGTAATCTTCAAACTCTATAAGCTCATGCGCTTTTTGGAGCATATATCCCAGCCGGAATGCAAAAACACCGCCGTTCCATAACGCCCCCTGACTGATATATTCTTTAGCCGTCTCAAGATCCGGTTTTTCTTTAAATGTACTTACCCTGCTGATTGCTTCTTCATCCTCGGGTATCACATAGCCGTACTTTTCACTGGGGTAAGTGGGTTCCATTCCCAGAAGGAGCAAATCCGCCGTTTTTTCTCCTGCAAGCCGTCCAAGCTCTAAAAGAGCTGCAAAATAATCCTGATCCACATACGGATCTACCGGACAAATCACCACAGGCTCATCTTCCGCAATTTTCTTCACATCACGAAGCCAGGCTGCTACAAGCGCAATCGCCGGAAAGGTATCTCTTCTGCAAGGCTCCACACAAATTCCCACAGCGGTGCCAAGTTGATTATGAATTGCCGAGACTTGAGTCTTAGATGTTGCAATAGTAACCGATGCCTCCTGATTCACACTGCGTATCTGGCGGTAGACTCGCTGCACCATGGATTCATAATCCCCATCCTCCGTCTTAAAAATCTTAATAAACTGCTTGGAACGGATATCATTGGACAATGGCCAAAGTCTTTTGCCTGACCCCCCTGATAATAACACTATATTCATTTATCTGCTTCTCCTTACCCTTGTTTTTCTTAACCACACCCATAGTGCTCCTAAGAAAATGCCGCTCAAAAACCCAAAAAAGTCAATCCATACATCCCCCACCGAAGCTGCCCGGCCTTCTGTAAAAAGCTGAAGCGTTTCATCGATCAGCGCCGTCAAAACTCCAAGCAATGCCACATGGCATGCGTAACGACGCAATGAAAGCTCATATGCCCATGCCACGGCAGTTACCAGGACTCCTTCCAATGCGTACTCAAAAAAATGAGCAAGCTTACGTATCACTGCCTCCGTAATAATCAAAGAATCCCCAACCGAAAACCAGTTATTCACTGCCTGGGTTATCCTAATGCTGCGGCTTCCGGACAAACCTGCCTCCTCCAGAGAGTTATGCCAGATAAATGCAATGCACAAGCACAATAGTAGTATTGTTATGGTTCTTCTGTTCCAAATGGAGTTTTTCCCTTTGACATCTTTTTTCCCCAAAAGCATGTTGGACTCTTTGACTCCTCTAAGCAATATCATTCTTTGTCATTTGATAAATTATATATAATATAACCCATTTTTTCCATTTTGCATAGGTTCCGGTAAACTATTTCCAAATACGGTAACTACCGCTCAATGCAAGAAAGGCAAAAAAATACAAACAGTTATCATAGTATCTGCGGTCTCCGGTACGAAGAGGCTGATTCCACAACCGTTCCACCCATTCCCATGCTCCTTTCGTCTCTTCCTCATCCGTAGAATTTCCGATCACTGCCAGCGCCCCCTGCGCTGTGGCTGCAAGCATTCCCACCGGATGAAGAGCCTTGTCTTTAAGTGCTGTTCCGTCAACCTCATATATTTTCCCAGGTTCAGTCTGTCTGCCCAAAAACTTCTGCAGTCTGCCGGGAGCCTTTTCCTGCCCCAGGCAGACTCCAAACCATTCGACATCCAGTCCGATATTGGCAACTGTCCTGTATGCATCACTGTAAAACCAATCATGACGATCCTTTGTCCAAGGCAATGGACGGCTCATGGGACTTCCGTCAAACTCCGCATATTCCGCACTCATTCCCGTTTCCTTATGACATGCCGCATTTAAATAGCTTCTGCTTGCCCTAGCCGCTTCTGCAAAAAACTCCCGATCCTCTTCGTCCGCCCACAGTGCAAAAAGCTCATAAAAGTGAGGCAAGTGATAAGACGGGTCTGTAAAATCGCTTCCCGGTACAAATAGAATCTGCTTGTTCTCATGATTCCACATAGGTTCCCCTGCTCTGCCTTCATAGCCTTTGTGAATACATGCGTGAAGAATTTTTTTTGCCTGCCGGGAATAACAAAAGATCCCTTCCCCATCCCCCCAGCGGTTGGAGGCAAAAAACAGCGCCATTGCAAAGAATTCCTCTCCATCCGGTGCCGGTCCGTATGCGTTTTTTGATCCGTCAATCCCACAGGACCAAGCAAAATATCCCTCGTTTTCTCCCTCTTCCATCCACATATAGGTACAAGCCCACTTCCAGATCCTGTCAAACTCTTCCTTCTTATTCATCTGAACACAGATCATCATTCCATAAGACATTCCTTCTGTCCGCACATCATGATTTCCCGTATCCTCCAGATATCCCATATCCTCCCCTGCCGGATGATAAATCCTCTCCTCTTCACTTCCATAAAAAAAGGTGTTCCAAATCTGTTCAAGCCTTTGATTGACGGCTTCCGTAGATTTTCCGCTTTCCACAAAAAGATTTCGATACTTTCCTGTTTCAAATGCTTTCATCTTATTCTCCTTCTCGCCTTTGAGTATAATCAAATTCTTGTTTTGATTGTATCGAATCCGACTGGCTTTGTCTTTTTTATTTCTGCTCCATTGTGCTCAGTTTTTGCTATTAAGTTTCCGTTTAGCGTGGTTATTGATACAAAGAGTTATTTGAAATTTCTCAATAAAAACGATGCTTGAACGATAAAATTTTTAGGCAAAATCTAAGAATCCGCTCT